>Ga0214921_10000038_pt1 | contig 262751 bp, 271 predicted proteins | sample LL1505_MetaG_FD_177992 | JGI IMG/M metagenome (GOLD analysis project Ga0214921, IMG submission 177992) | Freshwater microbial communities from Lake Lanier, Atlanta, Georgia, United States - LL-1505 | ecosystem: Environmental > Aquatic > Freshwater > Lake | place: USA: Georgia | collected... | reverse complement strand
AGAGGGGATAAATGGGTGGAGGACAAATAAAATTGGGTTACTTTGGGGGGAGTTGAATGAGTTGAATGAGTTGAAAAAGGGGGGATCAAGTCCTTTGACAGTTTTTTAGGGGGTTAGTATTTTTGCTTAAGGTTTGGGAATGCACGTGGCCTCTCCGTGGTAGTAAGAGAAGATGATGCGGTTCTCCCTGTCGTCCAGAATAGCCTCCCAGATATTTTTCTTCTTTTCGTGTTCCTTGAAACGCTGGCACTTCTGGCCCTGCATTGTCCGTTTTACAACATCAGTTACGACCTTCTTGTACTGAGCTTCCGCCCTTGGGCGAGTGACGACCTTACATTCGTAACCGACGATCTTGGAATAGATATCTTTGTGTGCCTCCTTTAGAATTTCCAATGCCTTGATCCGCTTGTCTTTCGCCTTAGCCGAGTGAATGTCTGCGAGCTGTTCGGGGCTGCATGATAAGACGACCGACATCGGGTGCTTATAGTCATTGAGCTCTGCATCAAGCTTATCCTCCTCGTAGCGTTCGATATTGTTGTGAATGGCGAGTTTGAGTTCGTGCTCGCCAATGTCTTCGAATCCGTTGTCGTATACAATGCGGGCGAGATTGACGGCAATCGCCTCCTGCTCTAGAATCTCCTCCATACACTTCGAGGTGGTGATGAGCGTAGGGCACTTGTAGTTATCGTTATTCTTGATGTTGCCTGCCACACGGCAGGCGCACTGGTATGCCTCAGCGGGGTCAGAGATTGGCGGAATGATACCGCCGTCGAATATGAAGTCCTTACCCTGGAACGTCAGTCCTCGGCCGAGACATAGCTTTCCGGTAATGGCGAAGGGGAATCGCTGGAGACCACGGGCCTTGTAGACGTCAGCCATAACCATCCCCACTTCCATCGGTGGCTTGTCGGGGTCATCACCGACATCGTCGGGGATGTAATCGTTCAGGGAGACCGGTGGAGATCCGTCGGGGAAGGTGATCTCCTTGCGCCGGCCATTGAGGATCATCACGACAAATCCGTGAGAGTGGAGGAACTCCTCGATCTCCTCGTGCGACGCACACGCATTGTCACCCGGGGCAAAGAGGCAGTAGCCAGGGCGGCTGTAGATTCCGACATCCTTCGAGAAAACCTCCATCAGGTAGTTTGCTCCGGCGGCACGGGTGTCGTCCGTGATGAGAACGCAGTCCTTGACCTTGTGGTAGCACTCGGGGTGCGTGATCTCGAGGGGGAGCACACGGATGCGCTTGAAGACCTTGAAGACGCTGCCGAAGGTGGCGCTGACCAGTGTGACCTTCTCGACCTTCGTCATACGTGTGACGTCAAACTGAGGCAGGGACCACAACTTGATGGATGCGTCGGCCTCGTCGATCCAGACGTTGATCTTGGCGGTGAAGAACTGCAGCTTCTCCAGGATGTCGATGAGAGAGTAGAGGTACTTGAAACGAGTCTTGTGCGAGCAGCAGACGACCATGGTGACTTCGCCTGCAAGGATCTTTAGTGCCAGGTGCTCTGCAGAGATATTGGACTTCTTGGAACCCGACGTCCAGGTAAAGCACGACCCTTCAATCTTGTCGTCCGAGTCAGACTCAGAACTTACGCTGCTTCCAGCCTCAAACAGCTCATTCGCCATGCGGGATGTAGTTGCCTCGACGAGCTTCTTGTTGTTCGAGCAGATCACGATGTTGAGCGCTCCCTCCGGACACAGACGCTGGTAGATCCGAATTTTCTCCTGCATCGTGCGGGTCTTACCGCTTTGCCCTGGCTTGATGATACACTCGACCTTGCTGTTTGTAGATCCCATTGATGATGATACGATATATAACTTGTTAACTTGTTCTCCAGCGAGATCCACTTCCTGGATCATAAGCCGATCCGTTTTTATTGCAAAAACGGATCCATTTGGTATCTAGGGACCAGACAGTGTCGGCGCTGTATACAAACAAACAACAATCATGAGCATGTTCGAGAACGACAACTACGAGATCAACTATCAACGGTATCTGGACTGGAAGAGCCAACAGGCAGAGCAGGAAGTGGAGGAGGAATGGGAGCGGCGGCAGTGTGAGGAGCGGGTTATGGACGAGTGGAACGAGTTCATAGCAGATATTGACCGCCTCAAGCAGCATCAGGAGGAGGAGAAGAAGACGACCGGCCAGAAGATTCTGGAGGATGCCTGGAAGCAGGAAGAGAATGAGAAGGAGTGCGGTTGCTCTTACTTTGACGGAGCATGCGACCATGGGCCTCGGCCACACGGCATTGATGGGACGCAGTGTGACTGCGCCGGTTGCACGTTCGAGTATGGCTATTGTGAGTGCGGATGCGCTGGTGATGCCAGAAAGCACGCAGAGTGGCTGGAGGAGCGGGAGCGGAATAAGGAGTTTGTGCACGAGACGGTGACGGCGGACATGACAGTCGGCCAGGTTATTGAGACGGTGGAGACCCATGGTATTGGGAAGCTGGAGGAGTTTATGAAGGACTATATGTCTGATAATGAGAAGGAGGAGGAACTGCCTCCATCTCCAACAGCATCCGAGTCCAGCGTCATCCGTGACCAGCGGTTCTGTGAAGACTTAAAGATAGCCACCGCCACCGGTCTCATCGCCGTCTTCTTCGGGATGTACCTCGGCCGCTACACGTGCTGCTAAGCTAAACATAAACATAAAAACGAGAGAGGGCGGGTCCTTTTTCAATCCACCCGAGCGTGATAAAACGGATTCGATTTTATGAGAGGAATACAAGGCCAACCGAACAGCTAAGATGCCACCACCCATCTGTAAAGCAACCGTCAAATCAACTGGAGAACCATGCAAGGTCAAATCACAGCGGGACACAGAGTTCTGCGGTCGCCATCAGCCGATGCCTGACAATCATCGATGTACCTATATCATCAATCGCTTCTCGATCGATCCAGCGGTTCGGCGTCGGTGCGATCATTGGTCGTGGCTGGAGAGCACGCACCAAGAGTGCCGAGCCCACCACAAACTGAGGGCTGATCGAGAGACTCGTCGGACTCAACGTCTTCGTCACATGCGTATCTGGCAGGAGTTTGGAATGCATATCTGGCACTTCCGGCAGGAGATTACACGGATCACTGGAAACAACCATGACTGGAACATGCCTCACCGCCTAGCCCAAATGATCCTTGAACGGGCAGGAGATCGCCCTGCTGAACTGGAGCGTGATGTCTGGCCCGTGTTCGACGAGATCCGGGCGCAGCATAATATCGTGGACGATCGTCCGAGGGACCAGCGGATCGCAGAGGACGAACAGAACGTTCACACGAGAGAGATCACAGAGCAACACAACAAGAACATGGCTATCCTTCTTGCGACGCCGGTGCCAGAGGGGCAGAAGACGGTAGAGCATATCAAGAAGATATGGGCGGTGATCTATACGAAACGTCCAGTGGACGAGCGGGTATACACGGATATCCAGAAGTGGTACGACACGGAGTCGTGCCGTTCGGACAAGGACTGGCTGTATCGCAAGACGCTGGATCATCTCTACGCACGGATCATGCTGGTCGAGAACGCATCGACTCGGCTCGAACTATTCAAGCGGCTGCAGCAGGAGTGTGCGGAGTCGTATCGCATGTGCTGTGACGGGCACCTAAACCGACTGACGAACGTCATGGTCGGGTTCGATGATGCGTTCAAGCAGGCGGTGCCGAAGGGGCTGATCTTACAGGAGAAAATGGCAAAGATAGCGCAGATCGAGGACCCGGAAGAGCGGATGAAGACTGCGAAGGATCTGATGGTGGAGTTAGAAGTTAGTCCCGAGGAAGCAGGGGCATGGCTAGAGGCGATCGAGGAGTAATTACGAATTCATGGTGAAATAGGGGTTGAGGAAAGAGACTTGTCTTCAACCACCATTTTAGTTTATAGTAGAGTTCGGTCATGGTATTGTATTTGGGTTCTGCGGTTTGACGTTCAAGCGGTAGCGAGAGGGGGGCTATCGGATACATTTTTAGTTATTGTCCTTTGGTTGGATGTTTTTTCCGTTTTACACGTAACCGCTTGAGAAAGACAATATGTCCTCCCTCTACGATCGTCTAGGAGTTCAGAGGAATTCAGGGACGGACGAGATCAAGAAGGCTTACCGTACCCTTGCGAGGGAGCATCACCCGGACAAGGGGGGCGATCCGGAAAAGTTCAAGGAGATCCAGGAAGCGCACGAGGTTCTTACGGATGAACGGCGGAGGCAGGTGTATGATGCAACGGGATCGGTGAACGAGCAGCAGCAGACGCAGCATCACTCACAGGGTCCGGCGGCAGGGTTTCCATTCTCGGACATTTTTGCGAATATGTTCGGACAGGGAGGGATGGGTGGAGGAGGAGGGATGCCACCACCGCAGAGGGGGGGTAAGGGTCCGTCGAACTTGGTGAATGTAGGACTGAAATTGGAGAATTTCTATCGTGGGTTTGAGGTCAATATGAATTTTAAGCAGACAAAGAAGTGCCGAGACTGCGCAAGTTCGTATGTGACGTGTGGGATATGTGGGGGAGCAGGAGTGAGGATGATGGCGCAACGGATGGGTCCTATGATGATGCAGACACAGGTTCATTGTAATCCGTGCGGTGGTAAGGGTCAGACCGGGAATTCGCAAGGGTGTTCGGGGTGCGGGGGGAAGCGGATGGTGGACCGTGATCGGACACTGACGGCAAAAATTGTTCCTGGGATGCGAGAGGGTGAGCGTATCGTGTTTGAAGGTGAGTGTTCGGAGACACCGGAGTGTGATGAGCCGGGGGATATTGCCGTCTCCCTCCAGCTGGAGAGGGGGAGATACGAGTGGAGGGGAGACGATCTGTGGTGTAAACATCAGATCACATATGCGGAATCGATTCTAGGATTTGAAGTGATGATGAGCGATCATCCAAGTGGAAGTAATCCGGTCTATCGGTGGACGGATGGACCGCTTATTATTGGCAGTGTTCTGACAATGGCAGGTGGAGGAATGCCACGGAAGAATGGGGGGTTCGGAGATCTGAAAATTGCCATTGATATCCAGAAACCACAGGTTACCTTATCTCCTGCAGACCGGGAACTACTTGGCCGGATTTTTGGGATGCCAACGTTCGTGTCGGCCTCTTACCAACCACTGAAAACGAATGAGTAGTGTTTAAAGTATACCTATATCAAAATGGGGAACAAGAACTCTCCTCCTTCAGTGATGACAGACGTTGAAGTACGTCCTCGGTGCGTTCACCGTGGATGTATGTCAACTTCATATGCCGGGTTCGTGTTGTGTCTGGATCACACTATAGAAGCAAAACGGAAACAGGCAGAAGAAGACGAAGTGAAGAGTAATACTAAAAAGAATGGGACAGTGTTACAGTCTCGAACATAGTCCTGCTAGGTTATCAGCATCATCACGGGTTCGAAGAATCATAGAAAGTGGCGAAAATGGATACACGGATGGGATATACTACTCGGTAGCATCAAGAGATCCTACAAATGGACGAATTAGCATCAAAACAACGCCTGCGAACCAAAAAAAGTGATAAGGCGAAGGAGAAGAAGGGTAGGCCGTCGTCGAAACATGTGAGGCAGTATGAGAAGAAGGTGCGTTTTTCTCTCGTAAGAATACAAACCCAATGAGCAACCAGTCCCTTCTCCTAACGTTTGCGGTGGCGATCTTTATCGGCGGAGTGTTGAAGGACTTTTTCCAGACGGTCATTGCGAGCTTGGTGGCCCCCTTCTTTGTGCTGTTGGGCTCGGACGCCAAGGATTCTGTCGGCGGACTGACCGTAGATGTCGGCCCGGTCAAGCTGAAGGTCGGTGATGCGATCGGTGCGTTGGTGACGCTGGTCGTTGCCCTGTTCGTCACGGCGGCCCTGATGCCTTACCTCCGTGCTTACTCCCCTCTCCAGGGCGGCAAGCGGGCGTAAACAGCCAAAAACGAATACAGGAGACTGAAATGTTAGAGAAGAACAAGTGACAGAATGCCGAAGAACGTTCAAGGAGGATCAAAGCACAAGAAGGGATCAAACTCGGAATCATCAACATCAAAGAAGAACAAGAAGCTATTCGACAATCTCCTCTCTGACATTTATGGCGATGAGGATATTGGCGGTATTCATATTGGGCGTGTAGCTAAGAAGTTGGGGGATGGACGGATGGAAGTAGAATATTTCGAGGACGGGCGTCTGGAGACAGTGAAGGCACTTATGAAAGGATCTATTCGTGGTAGAGGCAAGAAGGATGCGTGGGTCGATCTGGGTGCGTTTGTAATTCTAAATGAGACGGGGGTCATGGGAACGATGGCGTTTGAGATTGTGATGCCACTTGATCCGCATCAGGTAGCCAGGCTGAAGAAGGAGGGGCTGGTGGACGAGCACTTCTTCGAGAAGACCACAAATGGTGGAGACATCGAGTTCGAAGCTCCAGAAAAGAAGGAGGAGGAGAAGGAAATTAACATTGACAATATATAGATGGAGGATACACATCTCCGCCCGCATCCGACCGAGGTTGCTGAGAAACATAATGTTAAGAAGAAGTTTGAATTACGTCGATCGGATGCTTATCATTACGCATTCAATCCACACGACTATGTGGATATCGACTTTTTCAATGTTCTAGATAAACCTACAAAGATCTATTCTGGATTACGCTACGCACTCGAATACGTTCAAAAACCCGTGATTTTTTTCACGGGATATGATGTGGGAGCTAACGATATGTTAGAAGCGTTTGTTCGCCACGTGGTGTGTTCCCTCGCAGTTCATGAGGGATCACACATAAATATCTATTTTTTCGATATGCGTAATCTCCGTGATATATCGCCGAGCATGCAGAGGCACATGGAAACGGAATTTAGCAAGCATGCTAAAGTTCCGGTCCACCTTGTGAATTCTGCATGTGTAGATCGTTCAACGTGTGTATACCTACAACGCTTCAAGGGTGAAAAAGAATTCGGATGGTGTATAGCCTGGGCCTTGTTATTCTTGGAGTATTTAACCAAGCATCCCCAGATCCTCGGAAAATCCTCAGAAGAAAAAAGGGCTGAGATTGCAAGGTTATACACCGATATAGATGAACGTCTATCGGAACCACGGTCAAACCATTATATTGAAAAATATTATATGCGGTTAATGGGTTTTTAGGTTAGGTTAGTTAGGAGAATTAGAGATAATCATATCTGGAAGTCTGGGAGCAACAACACGTGGATTCTGATTGGATAAGGTACGTTGATGTTCGGTACGATAATCGTACGAACATGAATGAACGGTATCCGGTTTGTGTATAGAGCAATAGACATTGCCACACTTACACGTCATGGCCGAGTAGGCTTTTCGCTTACACTCTCCAAATTTACAGCGCTCCATCTGTGATGTCTATATTTTCCGTGTAGGAAAGTATCCGTTTTATATAACAAGTAAGAAATGGCAGCAGTTGTACCAAACGTCATTGCAGATGCAAACCTTGTAGAAGGTGTTGCATACCGAAAGCTAACTATGGTAACCAAAGCCTTGGATAGCGGGGCGAATGTGAATCTTGTAACCCCTGAGAGTGGTAAGACACCCCTACATATTATCACCTCGATGGGACGACCCGCCGATAACGCAAAATTAGTCCCGATCGTCACACTTCTACTAAGTCGTGGGGCAAATCCAAACGTGCAGAATCTTGATGGAATGACCCCACTAATGTACGCAACGGCATCCGAAAACGCCGAGATAATGAAACTTCTTTTAGATGCTGGAGCGGATCGGACTATACAACAAAATAGTAGTAATGGAAGGACAGCATTACGTATTGCGAACGAATTTCGGTTCGCAGCTGGAATAAGTCTTCTTCAAGAGCGACAGGCAGCGGCATCTCCACTTGCTGGTTTAGCAGACGCTGTAGCATCAGTGGTAGCTTCTGCGGCTCCTCGGGATGTCAATAAGGAACTAATAGATGCTGCTCGGAACGGAAATATAGATAAGGTAAAGGAACTGCTGGATGCAGGTGCGAATGTGAATTACCAGGATGAAGACAAGTTAACTCCTATCATGTATGCGATATTAGGCGAACGCCTTGATATCGTGAAGGAACTGATTGCTCGGGCAGCGGATATAACGGTAGCCAATCATAACGGAGTTACTCCACTCCATCTGGCTGCATCTATCAATGACATAGAGATTCTGAAAAGGATCATTGATACACATCTCGCGGAAAGAGATGACCTTAATGCCCAGGATAACCGTGGAAACACTGCTTTACATCATGCTGCTGAGGGGGGGTATGCGAATGCAGTTATACTTCTTTTAAACAATGGGGCAAGTTCTACGATACGGAACGACGATAGATTGACTGCCTATGATATCGCCAATTCCCCGGAACTTCGTGCACTCTTTCCTGCTCCTCCTCCAGCGTATGTTTCAGCTCCAGACCCTGTACCGATTGAGTTTGAAGTTATGAAAATCCAGCTCAAAAATCAGAAAGTGTATGATTTTGAGGAAGTAGAGGAAGTCCCTATGCTCTCAGTTCTATCGAAATCGAACAGTGTTATTTTCAAGGCGAAGGAGTCATATTTCACACTGCCACTGACTACGATCGTAAAAGCAATCAAAGACGGATCGCATATTCGACACAGGTGTAAGGCACAGTTGGAGGGAGCACGAGCACCTTATGAGCGGGATGTAGATATGGATCACCAGTATTACTACATCCAGGGCATTGGCAATTTCTTAGTTTGGTTAGATCAGATACAGCAGGGGCTTCTACAGGACTACCGGATTTTTGATGTCGAAGAGACAGATGAAGAGTTAGACAACGTCGCTTCGGCACAGAGTGTTCAGAAGAGTCCGGGAACGAACCGGTATGGAAATCCTGTGAATATTGTAAGTGCAGATCATTGTCAGGCTGGAACGAAGCAGAAGGTGTTTAAACTTATCCCGATAATTTTCACGGATGAAGCCCAGCCTCCTCCAGGAGAAAAGCGACGGAGGGTTGAGGAAGAACAGTCGGAGGCGTCGCAGGCAGCGGATATTCTGCGTGGACTGCGGACAGCTGGGAAGAGGACATGGAAGCGTAAGGGGAAGGGGCGGAAGACCAGGAAGGCTCGGAAGACCAGGAAAAGTCGCAAGTAAGTATAAGTATAAGTATAAGATGTCAGGTCCACCAGGAGACTTTCCTGCCGATAAACTTGGTCAAGAGCTTCTCAGAGAGGTAGGGGAGGGTGATCTTCAGCGTGTTTTACAACTGCTGAATGAAGGTGCGGATATAAATTATCGTGGACGTTCAGGAGAGACCGCACTGATGGTAATTGCATCGGATCCAACTTTAGATATGTTTAAGCTACTTCTGGAGAAGGGAGCAGACAAAACCATCAGAGCTAGTCCCGATGGTGAATTTTTAGGGAAGACCGCATTGGAACTTTTTAGAATTTACCTAATACGTGATCCTGACTACGCCGATGGACCAGAAATCATTCGTCTTTTATCCGATCCAGTAGCTCCACCGGGAGGAGAACCGGCAGGTGGAGCGAAGAAGAAGAAAAAGAAAACAGCCGGTCGGCGGTTCACACGGAAGCAGTGTAAGAAGTTCACTTGCAAGAAGATGGGGTTCACGCAGAAGGCATCGTGCCGTCCTTATAAGAATTGTTACAAATCCAGGAAAACTCGCAAGTAAGTATAACTAGTAGAATGGATCACGATGCAATGGGAAGGGCTCTCATACAAGCGATAGGTGCTGGCGATATTGATATGGTTCGAGGGATTCTTGCCAGTAAACCAGCCCTAATCAACTATCATTTTCAAGGTGGTTATACCCCTCTGGCTGTAGCCGTGGGTATCGTAGATTTGTATCAGGTGATTCTATTACGGAGCAGGGGAGCGGATAAGATGGCTGAGATTCGGAAGCCAGCAGATCGAGACAAGGATAAACCAAAGAATGCAATGGAACTTGCTGTAGAACAGGAAAAGAAAAATCCTGGAGACGAAGACGTTCTGGCTATTGCCTTTTTTCTAGCAGATCCTGGCACACCGAATTTTGTAAAGTTTGAAAAACAACTTGCGGCCCTTGCGAAAGATCCAGCGTATCATTTTGACTCTGAAAATGCTGAATTGATGGCCCGTGGTGCGATGGAGAAGCGGAACGTTACAGACAGTATTCTCCGTGCGGTTGAAGAGCGGGTGAAAACTAAAGTGCGTGGTCTGAAGGGGAAGGTCATGACGGAACTAAAAGCTGTTCCTATTCCCGGAGCACCAGAATACGAGGCAGCAAAAGCGAGGTTTGAAGGGCGGAGGGGTGGTCGTGGTCGCCGGTCAACGAGAGGACGACGAGTAAGTAAGAAACGGCGCACTCACAAACGCTAGCGCTGCGATCAAGGCAACAATATCCACTGTCCGTACGATCTTCTGCCATTTCAGGGGGAGCTCCTCAACTTCCTTCTTATACTGGGCTGGTTTGAAGGGGGCCGAGATCCAGCCTAGGAGGGTGGGTTTCAGATGATCGTTACAGTCGTACCACACATCATACCATGCCATCAAAATATATCCCGTGAATGCGAGACCTATTGTGACGGCACGTTTGAAGGCGATATCGTAGGGCGTTTTAAGAGCAGGCCAGGGAGGCATCCAGTAGATGGCAATCAAGAGTCCAGAGAACGCCAAGCATTTTGGGTTGAGAGCCAAAGGAGTTCCAAATAATCCACCTCCCATTCTATCCTATATTATCTTGTGTATGGTAAGAATAAACAGATAAATGTCTGGTGGTCGCTCTACATACTTTGGACTCCCTGATAATGCAAATGGTGGACGGGCAGGTGCTGCCGACCAGTCTGATCTCCTGAAGGCTATCAAGCTCCAGGCAATCCTGAAGACCGTAAATGCTGGAGCAAAGAACGTCAACACCCGTCTACATACGGAGTCGGCGGTTCAGCGTGCGTCATACAGGCCGAATCAGCTGGCGATACAGCGTAGCATATTTTATAGGCCGGTATAAGCAATAGTAGGGATGTCAGAAGAAATCAAGAAGCAGGTAGAGGTCCAGGCAAAAGCTCTTCCACCTGCATCCTTGGCAACGCTAAAACAGCTCCGGCAGGAGAACTGCGGACAGACATCCAAAGATTTTCACCTCCAGTCGTTCCAGGTATTTGTGCGTCGTATGTTGTCCCCCGACAGTCCTACTCGCAATATGCTCCTGGTTCACGGCACGGGCGTTGGAAAAACCTGCACTTCGATCCAGGTGGCGGAAGAATACATCTTGCGACCGGAGTTTCAGGATAAGAAGGTCCTAGTCTTAGCAACATCAACCGTCCAAGAAACATTCCGATCACAGATTTTCGATGTGAACCGTGTGGAACAGGATCACGGGATCTTGCGGTCGCAGCAGTGTACGGGTAGGCGATACCTCGATATGCTGGAACGTGCCCGCTCAGAAGAGTTGCGATGGGAGAATCCGGAGAACCGGGAACGGCTGAATACGATCGTCCAGAAAATGATTGATGATTTCTATGAGTTCTCGGGGTATATCCAGTTCTACAATTTGGTGGAAACGAAACGTATCAAGTTATCTCCCGCAGACTTTGAGGCGTGGGTCCACGAAACATTTGATGGCCGTCTCCTCATTCTAGATGAGGCGCACAAAATGAGTGAGGACGAGTCGGAAGAGGCAAAGGGAACGTCGGACAGTATTCAGCGAATTGTGAAGATTGCGAATGGATTGACACTGGTTCTCTTGACAGCAACACCGATGTATGATTCCTTCCAAGCTATCATCCTATTTTTCAACATCTTCCTGTGGAACGATAAGCGGCAGAAACCCGGAGACAAACTGAGTCCAGGGACATTCTTCAAGGCAGATGGATCCTTCAAGAATGCGGAAGCGGAATCACGGTTCCGAGGATGGTGTCACGAATATGTATCGTTCATTCGTGGCGAGAATCCGTTCACGTTCCCGTTCCGTCTTCCTCCTCCGCAATCTATAGTAGCCCTCATCGATCGCAAGACAGATTTCAAGGGAAAGAAGATCACCGAGCCCCGCAAGTATTTGCCTCTTGTGGTCTCATATGCCGAAGGAGTCCAGAAAGAGCGGGTCCAAAAGGTGGCGGGAAAGATTCAGGAGGATGTGATTCCAACGATTGTTGTGTCACCGGACGGACGGTCGATTGTGAAATGTTTCGAGAAGGCAACAAATACGGCTCGGTTTCAGTATCGGTATGCCAAAGATGTCCCGGCGTTCTTGAGCCCTTCGCAAGTGGGGGTTCATGCCGCCAAATTTGCTACAGTCATCAAATGTATCCAGGAATCGACAGGAATTGTTTTTGTTTACTCCAACTACGTGCGTGGTGGAGCTCTCCAGTTCGCCATGTCTCTGGAAGAGCACGGGTTTGATCCGGCGATTGGAACACGTCTTCTGGAAAATCCGTCGGGGGAGTATACAGGTTCATCCAAGGGCAAGTATGCGTTCTTGACGTCGGATATGACGGACAAACAAATTGCGATCCTGATTCGTCGTCTACGAAAGCCGGAGAATTCGACGGGACAAGATATTCGTGTGATTGTGGGATCCTATATCATTTCAGAGGGTGTGGATTTCAAGAATGTACGACAGGTTCATATTCTGGATCCGTGGTTCAATATGAGTCGTATGGAACAAATTATTGGACGTGGACTGCGCACGTGCTCGCATTCGTCGCTTCCGTTCGAGGAACAGAACTGCACGGTGTATCTGCATACCCTGCGATACTCTGATTCTACCCAGGAGACGTATGATGAATATATTTATCGAGTGTTTGTGGAAAACAAGGCGAAGGCGATTGCGAAGGTGAAGCGTATCCTAGCAGAATCGGCGGTGGACTGCACGACACAAATTTCTACAAATCAACTTCCCGATGCTTGGCGGTCGCTGATTATTCCGCAACGAAGGGCACAGGATCGGGAAATGGTAGAAATGCCATTATCGGCCATGTCTGCCCCCACATTCGAAGATGGAACGGTAGCTCTAGTATGTGCGGTAGGAACAGCATCTGCTCCCGATGAAACGTATTCTCGTCCGCTCAGCTCGTATCTGGATATTCGTGATGAAGTGTTCGACGAAGTTATTCGGCTATTCAAGGAAAAGCCACTATGGAAGCGTGACGATATCCTACAAAAACTAACATATGCCCCAGCAGTTGTAACGTATATTTTGGAAAGTGCAGTAGATTCGCATTTGAAGCTGAAAGATCGGTCAGGAAGGATAGGAACGCTCGAAAACCGGGATGGAGTGTATGCGTTCCTGCCGGAGAACGGGAAGGATGCCACAATGTTCGAGAGATCGGTAGCGGATTCCGGCGATATCCCCATTCCGGTAGATGTTCCAGCCGATGTTGTTGAACCTGAACCGGCGGCGAAAGCTGATATCAAAAGTATCGCAGAGTTGAGGGCTGGGTTCGAGTATCCCCTACTCTTCACACCGTTTAGTCGGGAAGTGATTGAATGGTTCCTAGTGGATCAGGTGATGAAGCCAGAGGATAAGCAGGCGCTCATCTTGTCCCGCCCAACGCCTACACCAGCATACGCAGAAGGACTAGAACTTCCGGGAATTGGATTTGTGATGGGACACGAGAAGGTTGTAGATTTCGAAGGAAAAGCGGTAGATCTTACCGGAACAGACCGGGATGCGTATAAACTGTGGGCTACAGCGCACATGGAACGCATTGCGGGACAAATTAAGGATGGGAGAATTCTGTGTACGTGTGAAGATCAGGTTTTCAAGCTTGCGGCCTTCGAAGTTGTGGAGGGACATATCCAGCGAGTGAAGCGGACAAAAACAGTGAAACCAAAGGCGTGTGGATCGTTCGATGCCAGTCCAGAGCTGGATACACTGGTGAAAGATGCAGGAATGGTCTTTCATCCCGATGCGAAGGGGAAGAAGAAGCAGTGTATTTTCATTAGCATGGTGGTGCGGTCGGGAAGCGACAAATTCGTTTGGGTTCTTCCAGAGATCTGGTCTGTTATTTCTGGACCGGAGTATGCAGCGACTCTAAGGAGTAAAATCGTATAAAACAGATCCGATGCTAAGTATAACATGTCGGTAGGAAAAATGTTTGAGCGGCGAGAGTTGACTCGGATCCTCAATATTCCGTCAAAGCATGTGCAGCGGAACATCCAATCTTCCCTTCTGTCGCAGCTGAAAGGTCAGATCGAGGGTCGGTGTGGAATTGAAGGATACGTCCAGCCAAAGACAAGTGTGATTCTAGACTATTCTCTGGGAAAGTTGAATATCCTGCGCTCGGGTGTGACCTACCAGGTCAGGTTCCAGGTGGATATCTGTTATCCTCGCAAGGGTCAGATCCTGCGTGTTCCTGTTGTCTTCCGTTCAAAGATTGGAGTGCACGCAGAACAGTCGCCCCTGCGTGTCCTCCTGCCTCGTGACCTGCATATTGGAAACCCAGACTTCGAAGCGATTCAGGAGAAGGATGAAATCGAGTTTGAGGTCTTGGGCGCAGAGTTCAAGCAGAATGACGAGCAGGTGTTTGTCCTGGGAAAGCTGATTAAGCGTATCCCTGCTGCGGCGGAAGAGAAGCCAGAGGCTGTCATCCCTGTGACAGAAGAGGTTGTGTCAACCGCCCCGACCACAGATGGTGTAAAGACAGTGACCGTTCAGGAGTCGGCAACGCAGCCAGCGAAGGAGCCAGTTCGCCGCAAGAGGAAGCTGGGCCCGGCGGCTGGTTTAGAGGCACCAACCACACTACAACTAAATGTCAGTCTCGGCGGAGAAGCTCCTGCCTCTTCTTGAGAAGCTAGAGCAGAACGAGCACGAGCAGATTTTTAAGATCATCCGCAAGTATACGAATGAGTTCACCCGTTCGGATACTGGCGTATACGTATCATCAAAGAACCTTCCCGGCGAGTGTCTGGAGGAGATTGAGCGATACATTGCGTTTTGTTTCGACCAGCGGGCACACTTAGAGGCTGGAGACGTAGATAGGAGTAAGTACGAGAAACTCGCTAAAACGGGTAAATCTGGTCGTTTTTGATCTAAGAAACTAACAATGGAGCGGGCACTAGAGAAAACCCGTCAGTCGGCAGATATTGCCGAGTTCATCAACATATCCAACACAGATCCACGGGCGGAGTTCGAGGCTAAGGTACTAGCCGGTCGGATCCAGACTCGGGATGTCGCCGAGCGTATTCTCAAAGCTATCAAAACAATCGCACCTGAATCGACCGAGGAGCAGCGCCTCACATGCATTTATCCCCAGGATATTCGAGTTCACGTTTTGGGTGCTGGAAATATTCACAAAGTATGTGTCACAAAATCGTTCAAGGATATCCCGCTAGAAGTTGAGCGCAAGACTCGGTATTTCGAGTCGGTCGATCGAGCGGATACAAAGGCGGCAGTTGCGACGAGTCGTGACGTCCTGGATATCACCGACTTCTTCTGTCGTTTCTCGCTGAAGACCGAGAAGCATCTAAAGAAGGACTATAGCGGCGATCCCGACGATCCGGCGGCGCATGTTCGTGTGATCCACCGCCAGTCGTTCAAGGTTCCAGGAGGAGAGTTCCGTATCGACTTCTCGATGGTGAAGACCAAGAACACGGCGAAGGAGGGGATTCGTGACGTTCTCAAGAACCCGCCACAGTATGAGCTGGAAGTAGAGTATACCCCGAGGAAGGATCCTCGTCCCGCCAAGGAGATCCAGCGAGTTCTGTACCGTGTTCTGGAAACGATCCTGGGATCATATCAGGAGACCACACACATCCTGCCGCTGTCGGATCTGCAGAAGTACGCACAGGAGTTCAAGACGTCGGGCAACCTGTTCTACAATCCGGTAACACTGGAACGCCGGCATATTGTCCGTGATCGTCCCTACAACATCCTGAGCGGATACACCGTGACAAACAAGGCAGACGGACAGCGATGTGGTCTGTTTGTGACCCGGGATCGCCGGGTGGTGCGAGCCAATCCGAACGGCCAGGTAGTGTTTACGGGCCTCACTGCCGCCTCTGACGCCCACAATGGAGATTTCCTGGACGGCGAATACATCCCGGAGAAGAATCTATTCTGTATCTTCGATGTCTACCACTACAAGGGGCGAGACACGAAGCCTCTTCCTCTGTTTACGACGGATGAGGATATCAAGAAGAATCCGCTCCTGTCTCGTCTGGGGTGTGCTCGGCAGTTTGTGCGGGATACGGCAACAGAGTTCTCGAGCGCATCGGAGACAACACTGCGGATCGAGACCAAGCTGTTCTTGGCGGGAGAGGGTGCGGCAATGGAGGATGCGATCAAGACGATTCTGGATACAGAGTTCGAGTATGAGACGGATGGCTTGATCTTCACGCCGAGGTCTTCGCCAGTAGCACCGCATCTAGATACGAGGGGTAAGACATGGACTCGAGTCTACAAATGGAAACCTCCGCACCAGAACTCTATCGATTTCCTAGTGAAGTTCGAGGACACACCGATCTACGATGTGGTTCGAAAAGAGATGGTGAAGAAGGGGACGCTGTATGTCGGTCGCACGCCGGGGCTGGATATTCTGTATCCCTGCGAAACTATTACGGGGGAGTATGTGCCTCCGAAACTTCCGCCGGAGTTCATTCAGCTAGCAGATTCTGGGACACGTGTTCCTTCGCCGTTTCAGCCGGCGGCACCTCGGTATCCTGATGCCTATGTCATTCACTGCCCTCTGAACGATAAGGGTATTCCAGTTGACAAGGATGGGAACAAGGTGGAAGACAATACGATCATTGAATGTTCGTATATTGTCGACAGCCGGTCGTGGACGGTGATGCGGACCCGATACGACAAGACGTATCTCTACCGTGTTCTGCGGAGGGCGGAGTTTGGAAACGATATCAATGTCGCAGACTCGATCTGGACGTCGATTCATGTCCCGATCACGGAGGATATGCTGAAGATGGCTTGGACGAGTCCGCCAGACGATACGTTCGAGGACGATATGTATTACCGTGATGACGAGAGTTCTCGTGAGCGGAATCAGGTGCGGGCATTCCACAATCGGGTGAAGGAGGGGCAGTATTCGGCGTATGTGGTTCCGGGCAATACGTTGCTGGAGTTGGCGGTAGGTCGGGGTGGAGATCTACACAAGTGGCGGCGCACCAAGCCGTCGAAGGTCTTGGGCCTAGATATCTCAGCAGCAAACATAAATATGCCGAGGCAGGGAGCGTGTGTCCGCTACCTCAACGAGAAGAAGCGTTCGAACGAGTTTCTGCCGAAAGTGTTGTTCGCACAGGCGGATATGACGAAGACGTTTGAGGAGCAGGAGTCACGGTATCTCAAGATCGTGTTTGGCGACGAGCCGGCAACGACACCATACCTTGCCGAATTCAAGGGGATCGCTGAATGGGATTTGGTAGCGTGCCAGTTTGCACTACATTATGCGTGTGCGTCAGAAGAGATGTTCCGGACGTTTGTGGGAAATCTGAAACATTGTAAGACGATCTTCTTCGGCACAGTCTTGGACGGACAGGCGGTATACTCCCTCCTAATGGGGAAGGAGAGGCACACGTTCCGGTCGAACGGCAAGACGCTGGCGGAGATCACGAAGAAGTATGAGGATGCGGGGCAATGGAAAGACGAGTTCGGACAGCAGATTGATGTTCTGCTGGAGTCCACAGTCAAACCGTCTCCGGAGTATCTGGTGCCGTTTGAGGCTGTCACACGGATCCTGGGCGAGGCAGGACTGGAGTTGATTGATTCGAAATCGTTCAAGGATATTTATGCGACGCAGAATCAGGTGGTTCTGGATAAAGCGGAGCAGGAGTTCAGTTTCCTGTACCGCACGTTCGCATTCAAGCGGGTGGAGAAGGCCAAGGAGAAGGAACCCGAAGCTGAGAAAGAGGAAGAGGAGGACACGGAACCGAAGCCTGAGGAGGAGGAGGAGACGGAAACGAAGCCTGTGACGGAGCCTGTGCGTCGTAAGCGGATCGTGAAGGCGAAGGAACCCGCAACTGCTCTTCCAGAGATCCTGTTCTTCTTCTCGAAAGATCCCGAGAACAAAGAGTTCTCGAACTTTTACGAGACGGAGTTTGAGCTGGATGGTCTAAAATACAAGTCGGCAGAACATGCGTATCAGGGAATCAAGGCCAAGACGTTCGGGGATGAAGAGGCGTTTGAAAAAGTTATCAAGGCCAAGTCGGCACAGTCTGCGAAGGCGGCGGGGAAGAAGGTGAAGGATTATAAGGAAGAGACGTGGAAGGAGAAGAAGGATGAGATCATGAAGACAGTGTTGCGTGCCAAGTTCACGCAGAACTTGGAACTGCGGAAGAAGCTGCTGGATACCGGGGATAAGGTGATTGCAAATGCGGATTCTCGTGATAAGTATTGGGGTATTGGAACGTCGGCGAATACGTCGATGGCAACAGATCCCAAGAAGTGGAAGGGAGAGAACAAGTTGGGAAAGATGCTGGAAGAACTGAGGGCACAGATCAAGGCGGAGTAGAGGAAAACGAATACATTCTATAGTTTTTCATTGGAGATCATCTGACTACAATGGAAAAGCATATTTACTCGCAACATATCCCGGCTACCAATCCCCTCAACACATCTCTTCATCATGCTATCATTCTCAAGGGGAATAAGGTCTTGGCCTCGGCATTCAACAAGGTTGGATCCAGGTCACGAGGGTGTGGATACTGGGAAAAGACAATTCACGCAGAAGTGAACGTCGTCAAGAGTCTGGGAGATCTCTCTCAGTTGAAGGGCGCAACACTGATTGTGGTCCGTCATGGACCGGATGGAACTCTTAGGTGTTCCAAACCATGCCAGAACTGCCGGAACTTCCTACAGAAGTGTATGGACGAATACGGTCTTCGCAAGGTTATTTACTCTTAGAAATGCGCTTATAATACTCTTCATACGATTCCTCTTTCTGAACGGCAGTATTACTGAGAACAGGGGCAACCCATCGATCAGCCAATCTTTTTCCAACTTCTTTTGTGGCCTGGTCTTCCGTCATTTCTCCACGTTCAATCCGGCGTTTCTGGTTGAGCATGTAGAAAAACATGGCATCCAACCCATCCTCCGCATGTTTCTCGAAGATGGAGGGATAGTTGTAGTGCAGAGTAGGATTCTCCTCCTTCAGTTTTTCCATATACTGAGTCTTATCTGTATTCTTGAGCGCCTTCCACTTTTTCTTACTGTCGTCCATATCACGGACGAGACTCTGGATCTCGGTAGCCTGGTAATCTTTATCGTCCATTATTCCTTTTCTATTCTTGCCTGTAAATAATACGTATATGCCGACGCAGGAAGTTCTAAAAGACGGCACAATTGTTCCGAAGGTAGATGCGCCCGCTCACCCCGGTGCGATTCCGCAGGTCGTTGCTGGATCCCCCATTCAGGCGGCTGCTGCGTCTGTAAATGACAAGACATCAACACAGGCGGAAGCTTTAAGCGTTCTAGGTGGAAAGGTAGGTGGTCGGCGTCTCCGCACTCGTCGGCGGATTGCGAATCTCCGGCGTGTTCAGCGTATTATGATGCGTGGGGGAGATATAGAAATCAAGAATGTCCCGAATATGCCGAGTGCAGGAGGTGTTGACCCCAAGGCTACGTTTGCAAAGATGCTGGAAGTCCAGCACCAGGCGGCGGCCGATGCGCAGTTTGATGACCTTGGAAACGCACCTCCGAAACTTATGCCACCGGTAGGAGGACGGCGGCATAAAAAGAACACACTAAAACACAAGAAGGGGAAGAATGGCTCTCGGACTAAGCACAGACATGTTCGCAAACATCGGGGGTCTTCTCGCCGCACTCATCGTGTTCGTCGTAGTCGCCGGTAGTTACTTCATGTTTGCGCAAAAAATGATGATCCGGTCTGACTACTTTATTGTTTTATTCATACTTGCGCTGGCATTGGTAGCATACCTCACAGTGCGAGCATATTACGATACACAGTTCAACACGAAGGTGTCGGTATGATTGTTTTAGAATACGATACAAGGTGAGGCTCAAGAAGTTTGACGAAGTCAGTACAGTCTTCGTGAGATTTAAGAGCTGTCAAATTGATCTTGCCCGTGCGGAAGATACACGCCGTCCATCTCTGTGGGAATACTACTTTGACACATGGAGACACATCAGGTTCAAACTCGGCCTGAATTCCGTTCTCCTGGAAGTATCGCTGTAAAGCCACCCGGGAAATTGTCATAGAGTTCATGAATGCCGTGGAATAGTTCATGAGAAGAACACGACGCTCGAGGTGCTCCCATCCTCCCTCCTTGAAACACTCGGGAGCCAACATATCCTGAAGAATACGGAGACTGGAGTGTTCGTAAAGAGGATCCAGAACCCCTGTCATATGGAAGACTCCGTTATGAAAGATCTTGATAGTGATCTCCTTCTCTGGGAGCTTACCTTCGCCATTGTTGAGAACTACAATCGTCACAGAATTGTGTCCGAATCCAGACGTAGTCACGGCCTTTGGATTCCGACGCTTAATACGATCCCGCTTCGACTCTCCACGACGCAGGATTCCCCTCTTTTCAATCTTGATAATTCCACCCTCAAGGGGAGTGTTTCGGAGCATGATATCCGTATCCAACTTCATGTTGTAGGAGTGGAGAACCACCATGGTCGAGAGTCTTGGAGTCACTAGCATTTCTTTCGTTCTTGCTCCCCACCACTATCAGCTTAGAGGTTCCGTTTTTCCATGAATAGGGGAGGAGTAGAGGATTGCTAACAACCAAGGCAACCGTACACTCACGAAACACCTTGCGACATGCGGCTTCCTGAGGGGGCGAAATCATCAAGAGTGGATCAAGGAATCCAAGATAAATGGATGCGCCTGGATGATGAGAGCATATTGTCAACATTGTTTCGGATACATCGGCTGCTCGGGTTTTCGAGATGTCAATATAACCGGTAGGAAGAGCAGCTCGGGCAATCTTATCACATTCTACAAGGTTGAGCCCGGCATATACCCAGAGCATTCTTACTATATTAACACTTAATGAAGTGTAAACAAGTAACGGGCCTGCTGTATATCTCCCAGAATTTCGTCACGAATATTGAGGAGATCAGTGTCGTCCTTTGATAACTGTTTCGGCAGGCTTTTGGTGAGCCACCCAATTGCCTCTTTCATCAGTTGGGGAGCCCGCTTGTCATTGACATCATAGATCTGCAACTTGCCGGTGGACGCTGTCATCTTGGGGCGACCATAGCGGCCCATATACGCCTCAGTAAACTTATCAATATTGGCATCAAGGCTTGTTACCAAGTCATCAGTAGCCTTGTGACGACCGAACGACATCGTCTGCCAGTGGTAGAGTTTGACCTGATTACGTAGAATCAACAGAACGTGGAGTATTTCTGCTGACATTTATATATGCTTTCTAAATAAATGCTTCAGCATCACACATCGTCCGCAAAAAAGGTCTGGCGGAAGGTGAAGAAGACAATTCTAATTGATTCCCGTGATCGTCAGATTACCGGAGCATCTTCCCCTGGAAGCTATAGCGTTATTCTACCTGCCGTGTATAGCAATGTCTATTCAGTAACTCTTCGTTCCTATGAAATCCCGCTGACTTACAATACATTTACTGCGTGCCAGGGAAACACCTCGTTGAGTGTGACATACACGCCAAGCGGAGCAGCTACGTCCACAACTACAATAACAATCCCCAATGGCAATTACACGACAACAACTCTCCCTACCACACTTACTACAGCTCTCAAGACAATTTCAGCTGGACTATCTGCTACCTGGTCGGGCAATACACTTCTCACAACAATTGCTAGCACAAACGCTAACGACCAGATCGTCCTGAATATGTCTCCATCAGCCAATGTTAACTGCGGTGCTGGAACGAATACCCCGTCATCAACTGGATGGGGACTAGGATACTTTCTAGGGTTTTATCCGCAGACGTATACGTCGGTAGCAGGGTCGATAACTAGCAGTTTTATGATGAACCCCAATCCGGACACATATGTTCTCCTCGAACTTGCTGGGCTCAACAAGCTAGACGAGACTGGATTGGACGGGCGTGTGGCTGGACGTATTGACGGAGCATTTGCCAAAGTTCCACTCACACAGAATACGGGGGAATACCTTTTCTTTGCTGATGTGGGCTATTCTCCCCTGAACCAGCGCATCTACAGTCCTCCGGTTGCCCGTCTAGATCGCCTAACAATCCGGTGGCGGCGGCATGATGGTCGCACGATTGATTTCAATGGTGGAGAGCATTCCTTCACCCTGGAACTCGAGTTACTCGATAACAATTTCGATGAATATTCTAGTCTGGAGCTTGCTCGTTAAATTAGTATATCCTGGTCTGATCGCACCTGCCGTCGGGGGCAGCAGTGTTGGCGGCTACCACAGCGCTATTATCATTCTGACGAAGACCGAAATGGTTGACCTGGTCGTATGGTTGTACGACATGGTAAGCCGGACGAAGTACAGGAAGAGCACACTGGATCGCCTTAGGGAAGGTGACGTTGTCGGTAAGGAGATCGGAGCATCCAGCCGACCGTAACTTAGGAACAGGGGTGTAGTTGAAAAAGTCGGAGGCATAGGCGTTTCCAGCGATGCGGGCTGTAATGTTGGCCGACGTATTGTTCGGAATGGTACCACCGCCCTTCATGACGGGGGTTGGTTCCAGGGTATCAAGAGGGCGTCCAACCTTGAATAGGGGGTGGAGATCACGAGACGCCAGTTTGCGCACACGGTCTGTGTATTCCGAACTTGACTGGAGATTGACAGTATTCACCGGAGGAGCATTGAGAGTCTGCTCGATCTTCTTGCGCTGGAGAGCGAGAAGTTCCGATGACGAAAAAGGGCGGCGAGCCTGGAAGGTTGGCCGTCCAGTAGCAGCACTGTTGTTATGAGGCCATGGGCTAGATGATGAGACTGACATGTAATTATATACTCCTTACAAAAGTTCTACGTGTGTCAGCATGTGACGACGGCAGCATTCACGAGTCAACCCCAGTTCGTCCATTGCCCGACCCTCCGCTGTCTTCTGAGTCGTCTTGGTAAGATACGGAATAGTTGTATCCGTCCGACCGTCCTTCTTCTTGCCCTCCTCGACAAGTTCAACATACTTGAGCCACTTGTCGGCGAGAATCCCTCCACACGTATAGCAGCGAATATCGATCGGCATTCTGTATGTCCTTGTCTTCCATTGCCATATTTCTTGTTCCGTTTTAACAAAGATGCTGGCCACGCAGAGAGATATATACGTATCGCTTGCACTGGTGACAGTGTATGCGTTCACTGCCCTGATTGGGATCCCTAAAATTATGCTAGATGCGGTCTTGACACAGCCTATGTTTACACGCATTGTGTGGCTGTTCTTCATTTGCGCCCTCCTCTTCACAAAGCACTACCTGGCTGCTGTTCTTACGGTTGTCCTAGGTCTGCGTGTGTCATTCGAGAGCCATTCGTCCTACAAGTTCTCGCACGACGGAATTCTGGCGGAGTATGCGGCTCAGGAGAAGAAGGATCCTCGCTTCGACCCCGCATCTGAGTTAGATCTCAAGATGGCGAATGAGACACTGTCTGTTGATCCTGCTCGCTGGGTCGATCCTGGTCGTTCGCCGATCCCCCTTCTCCTGTTTCCCCCGACCACGCAGCAGCTATCCTTGATCGGGAATAACGGCAAGTGAGGACGGCGGAGGTGGCATATGAAACGCTGGAGAAATAGGATTCTTCAGAGGATTAGGAGGAAGATGCTTTTTGTAATAGGTTAGAACAGGTGAGGCCGGAGGTTCCGAAACCTGTCGCACAATTCCAGACGGCGGCTTGGTCGACATATTCACTCGTATGTGGTCCAATTCTCCAACGATCTCGGGCTTTTCTAGGGTTGCGTTAGTTTCAACTTTTTTGTTGAAGCGACGTATAATGTTTCCGTGAATCACAGGACACGATTCTTCTAGACGATCTTGTTCTAGACGAATCACTTTCAAAAACTCTTGGGCGTTTGCCCGTTGGTCTCGCCTGAGAGCCAGTTCGTTGGAAATAACACGGTAGAGTTTTCCGTAGGCGATAGAGGCAATGCGATGACCTTCCCCAGACTGTGGAGCTTTCAGAAGTTGGTTGATAGATGTCAGGACCCCAGTCGCAATAGTGGTAATTCCCACGGCAACCGTGACATACGTTTGCGCTACAGGGTTAAGTTGTGTCAGTCCGATCGTTGTCGCCCCTGCTAGGGCAGTTAAGGTTACGCTAGGGACAGAAAGCCAAAAATTCCATCGGTCGTAATACACTTGAGATTGGGTATGCATCCATCGCATACAGTTTGCCTTGTCTCCGATGGACGATAAAAGAGTTTCATGAGCGCTATTCCAGCTATTGGCAATATCGCTTGAGGATTCAGAGGTGTCTTCCAGCTTTTTGAGCGACTCTTCCATCCCCTTCCTTATTACCATGCGAGTTCAAGTTCAGAGACGCTCCAGTATTCCGAAGAACCGTCGGGGAGGTGGCGGCGCATAATGAACGGAAGCTTGCGCTCAAGAATCTCACGTTCCGCAATCTTCCAGAAGAAACGAGGATCGTCACGGTTGAATTCCTGGACCGGAACGATCGGGGGCGCACCGTCATAGAGCTGCTGAGTCCGCATGGATAGGAGAGCAGTATACTCATACTTACTAAAGAAGGGGAGAGTCACACGAGGGGTCTCCTGAGACTTGACAACATCCGCACGATGAATAAATTCGGTCATTCTTGTTATTCTTCAGACAAGGTTCTTTGTAATTCGTTTTTACAGTCTCTCCAAATCCCTTTACGCAGGGAATAACCAGATTTACAAGTAAGAATGCCTTCCCTGATAGATAAGCTAGAAGAGATCGTTGAAGCAGAAGCATGTGCTGCAGAGGAGAAAGGTTTCCGTCGAGGTCATCGGGATGGATACTGGAAAGGAATTGCTCTTACGCTTCTCGCAACAACCATCGCAAATTTCTTCTTACTTTCGCCGCTTCTGAGTCAGAAGCTGTTTCCGTTTGTCACACCGAACTTTACGCAGTGTCTTACCGTGAGGCCAGAGCAGGCGTGTCGTACATACTGCAATAGCCCCACTTTCCTTGCTTGATCCCTTACGAGCCTTAATTGTTTTACGAACTCCCTTAATACACCGACAGAACTTCTCGGCTTCACCAGATGTCTTGTGGGCCATTGTTTTCTTATCTTAAACTACGAAAAACGGATCGGGGACTCCCCATCTGTTTTTGGTAGTATACAAAGCGAAAATGAACGGCTCGATTACGTCTATTCTTCAGGACCACACCACTATGTCGCAGGCTAAGATCTATGCTATGCAACACATGGACATGCACAATATCATTGAAGGTCTACGTGATGCGATCGGTTACCCCGAGAACGACCGCCGGATCCCCCTGTTCGAGTATTACCGCACGGACGTGGATACGGAGACGCCCCGCCTACGTCAGCGTCTGCCGAACGGGGTGCCGCTGGATTTGACATTCAACAACGGCCTGTTCGCCCTCCTTCGCAAGATGTTTGATATCGAGGGTCGGATCGTGGAGGTCTATGATCGTCGCAAGATCAATCGTAGCGACGGTAAGCTAAACCCGCACGTTCGCCAGGTCGTTCTATTCGTCCGGGGGCGGGGGCGGGGGCGGTTGTAGAGATGACGATTTCATGAATGGGTTATTAGCTGTCTGAGTAGGAAGGGGGTTGAAGGTTGTGCGAGACGAGGCAAATTTAGGTATTTTTTGGTTGTTGATAGGAGGAATGGTAAATGTTCGTGGCCGAGTAATCATGGTTTGAGGAGCCTGCTGCTCTTCCTGGAAGTAGGCAGGGGGGATGTCAACGGTTGTGTGTGCTACTGGGAACATCGGAGGCGAGGCAATACGGCGAGGACGGTTCGCAATATGGTAAGCAACAAGAAGAGTTCCTATGATACCGATGAGAGCACCTCCAGTTGCGGACCCCACGATGATTCCGATGTTGTTGGAAGCGGCAGAAGCGGCGGCGGCGGCGTTTGCAGAGGCAAGTTGGGGATTGTTGGAAGGAGTGTTTGTGACTGATTGAGTTCCTGTCTGGGAAAGGGACGGAGAGACTGAGGGAATAAGTCCAGGGGTATTTGTATTACTAAAGCTCTGTGTGAGGCTGGGTGTGGCAGTGAGACTTCCAGTGAAACTGGGAGTATTGGATCCAGTTGAGGAACGAGACGCAGTCATGGTATTGGTAAGAGTATTGGACGCAGAGGAACCGGGTGTAGCGGTGCGAGTAGCAGTGTCGGTAGCTGAAAGAGAAGCGGCCGCACGGGAACGAGTCCGAGTAGCAGTTATGGTGGGGGAAATAGAGGCACCGGCACGGGAACGAGTAGCAGTTATGGTGGGGGAAACAGAAGCAGCAGCACGGGAGCGAGTAGCAGTCACCGTGGGGGAAATAGTGGCCCCAGCACGGGAGCGAGTCCGAGTAGCAGTAGCAGTCGCCGTTGTGGTAAATAAGGCACCGGCACGGGAACGAGTAGCAGTAACCGTGGCAGAAACAGGACCAGCCATACGGGAACGGGTGCCGGTAGCCGAAATAGAGCCGGCAGCGACAGGAATACGGGAACGGGAAATTGTTGGGGAAACAGTAACAGCTGGGCGGAGGCGAGTAGCGGTAGCCGAAATAGAGCCGGCACCGCCAAGGGGAATACGGGAACGGGTAGCAGTCGCAGTCGCAGTCGCTGTTACACTACCTCCAGGAATGGTGGAGGGAAATGGGGTCTGCCCCCATCCTGACGAAACTGCCAAAGCAAAAAAGAATAGCTTCCTAATCATGTTTATGATTATTACTCTTACAACACGTAATTTATTTTATATTGTATCTTACCTTACCTTACCTACGTGCGGCCTGCTTCCACGATGTTCCGCAGGCGGTGCACTGATACATCCAGATCAGATCTACCCTGCTGAGTTTTACCGCCACAACCTCGCTAGACGGGCAGCCAGACGCAGGACACTTCACTGTATTCAGACGGGGAAGAGTCGGGTCGTCTTTTAGGTAAGGATTCATGACGAGCTGTGTAGCCTTGTCCTCCTTCAAGTTGTGCTCGTAGACCATGGGGTTTGCGTGAGTGATATTCTCCACATACGGACACTTGCGGCACTTAAACCCTACGCCACCAGCATTCTCTTCGAGGGAATACAGGAAATTTTCGCAGTCCGGGCAGAACTTCATTCTTGTGCTTCTTATACTGTAATCCGTAATTCTATTCGTTTTATTCTCAGCAGACTAGATTCGTGCGTTCAAAATGGAACGACGGCCACAATATTCTCTGAGGACTACACACACCCACTGAAAATGGCAGCACCGGGTGGACTACTGAATTTCCTTGAGAAGAAGAAGGTGACGGGCGCTGGCGAGATGACAACTCATCTTACGCTTCCTCCGAATCCTTCTAAGTATTTCATCGGTGATGATGATCTCCAGGAATTCTATGAGCTGTATCATGAATATGTTGCTGTCTGGAACAACAAGATCGCCCTGGTAGAGTCGCCTTATCCTGCTCTGGGACCCTGTAAAGTTGATCTGGATTTCCTGTATGAGGGCGATACTCCTGGCCCAAATCTACACACACGAGACCAGCTTGTCAAGTTCAGTATTGAGTATGTCAAGACACTCAAGATCTTCCTGGATTCCCCCGACCCAGTTGAGGTTTATATCATGGAGAAGAAGCTTACTACTAAGAAGGATAGGGGTCTGGCGGGAGGCGTTCACATTATGGTTCCGGCGATGCGGACGAACAAGCATGTTGAGATGGCTGTCCGCAATATCATGCTGACAAAGATGTCCGTATTTGAGGACCTGCCACTAAAAGAGAAGGAGTGGTCTAAGGTCTATGACAAGGCGGTAGCGCAGCGATCAAGTGGTCTGATTATGTATGGCGCCGCAAAACCTGGTGGTCTGCCCTATCTAATTGCCTACCGTGTATTGGTGACGGGCGACGAGGCAGTTGTTGATGACAGCCCAGTTCCCTTCACGGTAGATCTTCTCCGGAAACTGGATATCCGTGAACGTGATCCTACGAAAGAGACGCCGATGACGGAGGAAGGGAAGAAGCAGTATGGCGATCTTCCAGAGACGAGCGTGGAAAACGTGCGGATCTCAGGTGGCCGAGCTGTTGCGCCCGCTCGTGGTCGTCCAGCTGAGCGTCGTATACCAGGATCCCGTGAATCGTCTCCGAACAATGTTGTGATCCGTCCCCTTTCGCAGGAAGAAATCCAGAATATCCGAGAGCATGTTGCCAATCTTGCCGAACACCGAGCTACAGATTATAATGAGTGGATCGAGGTTGGTATGTGTCTCAAGAACATTCATCCAGAACTGTATGACGAGTTCGAGGAGTTCAGTCGTCGATCTCCGCAGTTCAATGTTCGTGAATGTATCGCCAAGTGGAATTCGTTTGGCTTCCGCAATCACGGTCAGAAGATCGGGATGGGTTCGTTGTTCTTCTGGTCCAAGACGGACAATTTCGAGGAATACAAGAAGATTGAGGATCGCAATGTCCTCCGTAAGATCGATGCGTCTAAGGGTGGTGCAGAGTATGATGTAGCCTCGGTGGTACATTCAAAGTTCCGTGACGAGTATAAGTGTGTGAACTTCGGAAAGAATGTATGGTTCCGGTATGTCGGTCACGTATGGGTCGAGCTCGATAAGGGCGTCCAACTTCAGCAGGAGCTGTCGGTGACAATCTTCAAGCTTTACATGAACCGGGTCGGACAATACAATCAGCGGATTGTGGACGGCGAGGCGTGTCAGGCCAAGGATCCGATTGTGTGCGGATGTTCGTACTGCAAGGATCTCGTGATGCACCAAGCGCTCTACAAGGTAGCAATCCAGCTGAAGAAGACGGCGTTCAAGGCCAATGTTATGCGTGAGTGCCAGGAGCTGTTCCTAGACGAGCAGTTCACGAAGAAGATCGATGAGAACCGAACTCTCTTGGCGTGTGCGAATGGTGTGTTCGATATGGACAAGTGCGAGTTCCGTCCAGGGCGTCAGGAGGACTACGTATCATTCTCCACAAATCTTGAGTATGATCCCGAGCGATCTTACAAGGATTATCGGGAATGGAAGGAGCTTGATGATTTCCTCCACAAGATCTTCCCGATCAAGCGGGTGCGAGATTACCAGATTCGGCATCTCGCACGGTGCCTGAACGGCCATGGAAACCAGAAGTTTCATACGTGGACGGGTGTAGGGTCTAACGGCAAGTCCATGCTGATCTGTTTGATGGAGTCGGCACTTGGCGATTATGCGTGCAAAGTTCCGATCTCGCTACTGACGCAGGGTCGTGGCAAGTCGGGTGGTGCGTCTCCTGAGGTCGTGCGTCTGAAGGGCCGGAGGTTTGTGACGATGCAGGAGCCTGATGAGTCAGTGCCCCTAAACACGGGGTTGATGAAGGAGTTGACCTCATCCGAAAAGATTATTACTCGTGATCTATATGCGGGCTCCAAGTCGATGGTGGAGTTTGAACTTCAGGCGAAACTGCATCTGGCGTGTAACGACAAGCCGAAGATCAATACGAACGACCAAGGTACGTGGCGTCGTTTCGTGGTGATCAACTTTATCTCCAAGTTTGTTGTGGAACCCAAGGGTCCGAACGAGTACAAGATGGATATGATGATTGAGCGGAAAGTGAAGTCGGAAGAGTGGGGCAAGTGTTTCCTGGCATTCCTCATTCAGACGTACAAGGCACATGCGAATGAAGAGCTGATTCCTCCGGCGGAGATTCTGGAGTATACCAATGAGTATCGTGAGGAGAGTAACGCAATCATGAAGTTCATCAACGAGTACACTCGTCTATCTGTAGAAGGCGAGCAGGTGGTGCCGGTGAGGAAGCCGACACTATCTGAAAAGTTCAAACAGTGGTGGGAGACAAATCGTGGTACTCGAGATTGGAGTATCCAAGGCATGCTCAAAGAGATTGAGACAAAGTATGGTAAGTATACGTATGGCGGATGGATAACATTCCAGATCCGCAACGATGTGGATTAAGATTACCGGCGGCGGTGGCGGCGACCGGCCTTGCGAGTCTGCATGGGGGCAAAAGACATCTTCTCGTCCTCATCACCTCCCTTTTTGGCGTGACGACGACGGCGACCGGCCTTACGGGTCTGCATGGGGGCAAAGGACATCTTCTCGTCCTCATCACCTCCCTTCTTGGCATGACGACGGCGGCGGCCACCGAGTCCGAACGTGCGTAGCGTCTTCTTGACAAATCCGGAGATCAGGTTTGTCATATTTAGTTTATCTATTTACGAGAATGCTTTTTGGCACGGCGGGTGCGACGACCCTTACCCTTACGGACCTGGGTGGGAGGGAAATCGGCCTTGGTTCCTCGAGTTTGCTCCCGGATTTCTGAGTCCGAGAACTTATAATCTTCTGCTGGCGTCAGTCCGCCCTTCTTCCCACGACGGGTGCGACGCCCTCCCTTGACCTTGCGGACCTGGGTGGGAGGGAAATCGTACTTGGGCCCTGTAGTTACATACCGGATGTCTGCGTCCGTCAACTTAATATCTTCCATTGGGGTCAGCCCGCCCTTGCGTGAACGGCGGTGACGGCGACCAGCCCTCTTTGTCATCTTACGGCGCCGACGTCCAGCAGCAGTCTGAGACGACGACGAGTCCTCGGCAACCGCAGGGGGCGGGGCAGAGGCGGCGGCCGCAGCAGAGGTCGGGGCGGGAGTCGTAGATCCAAAGAAATTGGGGAGCTTCGGCAGGCTGAACGAAGAGAACCAGGACCCCGACTTCTTTTCGGGAGCGGCCGTGTAGGCAGTAGAAGGATCCTGAGAAGCCATGATATATTACATTCAAACGAGAAAAGATAAGAGTGTAGAGTAAGAGTAGACTCTATGGATACCCGCGCTTGGGGGCCGAGTGGCTGGCAATTACTACATCTGATAGCTCATTACGAAGGCGATAAAGCGAAGTATTTCTTCCCAAATCTGAAAGATATCTTGCCATGCAAGTTCTGCCGGGAGAGCACAGCAAAGTTCCTCGAAGACATGCCGCCAACGTCTCCAGCTGACAGGTGGCTCTACGACTTCCATAACCGGGTTAATAAGAAATTGAGGGATCAGTGCAAAGAAGATCCCCGTGTCATCTGTCCCCCTCCCGATCCATCGTTTGAAAAGGTATCCGCTCACTACGACGAACTCTTACAGAAGGAACCGGACGCACCTCCCGGTATGGATTTCCTCTTTTGTATCGCCTACAATTACACGTCAGAGAAGGAGGATATTTACCGCCACTTCTTTGCTATGCTTGCGAAACACTACCCTTACGACTCCCTCCGCAAGATCGTTCAGGGGCACACCTTCCATTACGGTAATAAGCGGGCAGTGATGAAGAGTGTGTATAACCTCATGAAAAAATTGACAGAGGCGACTGGATCAGAGAAGCTTCTTCCCTCATTTGCCGGAGTGTATCAGCGCTACGGATACTATGCGAGTTCCTGTAATCGTGGAAAGACGTGCCGCAACGGCAAGAAGAAACGGGATCACCGCAGGACGTTCAGGGTCACGCATGCCCGCCTGATTCACTGACCTTGGCGACGAGGCACGATATCATCAAAGCTCCAAGCGTGATAGTGGCTCTTGTATCCCTTGTTCACAACAAGCTCCCCAATCTCTTCAAACCGACCATCTTCAAACATCATTTCTACATCATCCACCGCCTCCCACCCCTCCTCCCGAATGAGGTGGCTCATCCGATGCCAAATATTATGCAGTGACACATCCTCAATGATCTTGCGGGTATGATTGACAAGAACATAGCGCCAGCCCATTCTGTTATGCGAACAAAAAAGAATGGGATATTCTAGATTCGTTTTTAGGATGACTACTTACCCCATGTGATCGTAATACGCTGCAGCCCCGGTCCCTCATCGTAAGAGACAAAGTCGGTCTTCACTACAAAGTCAGGGAACAGCTCGCGAATCCTCTTCTCAATCCTGCCGTTGCGAACAGCCTGGTCGTGAATATGGGTATGGAATGCGTAATACTCCTCCCCGGTAGTCGTGATCTTCCTAATCGCATCATTATAAATCAGACGAACCGTGATATCCTCCGCCTTAATATGGTAGTCACGCTCCTTACGAGCAGCCTCAAAGTCGGCAAGAGTGAACGGCTTCATCTGCTGCGTCATCTTGGTCTTGGTATGCTACTGAAAAAGACTGGGCGGGGAGGGATTCGTTTTTAGGATTACTTACCACCTGATGGTAATATGCTGTAGCCCTGGTCCCGTAGGATAACGGACGAACTCAGTCTTTACTTCAAAGTCAGGGAACAGATAACGAAGCTTGTTCTCAACAACAGCAGTGCGAACAGCTTGGTCATGGATGTCGCTTTTGTAGACATGATACTCCTCCCCAGTATTCTTGATCTTCTCAATCGTCTCATGGTAAATCAGACGAACCATCAGATCCACCCTCCGCCGCTCAATAGCGGCCTCACGCTCCCGACGAGCGGCGTCAAAGTCGGCACGAGTGAAAGGATTGAGATCCTCCGTCATCCTGGTTTTCATTATCTCGAACGCCATTTTCCGTGCTTCTTGAGGTGACTTACAATTTCGCACGGCGAATCGTATCGGCACCACTTTCGCTTCATTACACACGTGACAGCACTTTGAGGTCTCGTCGTCTACTTCGCACAGCGGGAACGGGTTATTGCTTTCATCGTCGGTGATTAGGGCAGAACAGAAGCAACACCTCATTCTGATTATGCTAACCAAAAGAAGAGGTCTAGGACCGATTCGTTTTACACGTCTTTCTAAACCACGCACGGGCTTTAGCGGTCTTCTTGTTACGTCGTCTTCGGGATAAGGCACCACCTTTAGGCATACCCTCAAGTATAACACCTATGGATTCCGTGTTAGGATATTCTTTCATATTCTCCAACAACATGCTATAATCATTCTTTATCTGCTCGTCTGTAGCGGCAGTGTTTGATTTTTCAAAATCAATGATTACAGGTGTAACATACTCCGTAAGAAGTATATTTTTCAGTTCTAAATCGTTGTGTGCTATCCCATGAGAATGAAGCCATTTGATTTGCTTCAATAAACCTTCAGCAATGTTTAGGTCATTACTACCCTTCTTGTATGAAGTCCAAGGCACGTTTATTACTTCGTTCGTAACAATAACACGGTTGAGTGCTGTCTTAAAATTATCAACAATGTGAATTCCCCACCACGATGGTAACATTTTTAAAATTTTTACCTCGGTTCTATACGCATTGTCCTGTGCTTTTATTCCCATCTCTCCGCCTGGATCAGATGCGTCATGCCATATTGTTTTAGCAACTAAGGTCGGGTGTCCGTCGTTCGACAATCGTACAACATTCAAATGACGTGTCGTTCCAATTGGACTAATTCTATAGTCTGGAAACCTCTCCTGTAATTCTTTCATAAAAATACTCTGCATGTTATTAGTTATCCTAGAATAAAAGTACTCGTCAGTCTAATTCTTACACGTCTTTCGAAACCACGCACGGGCGTTAGCGGTCTTTTTGGCTTTCCGCACCAAATCAGCATCGGTCGTATAATGTGTCTTGCCGCACGTCAGCATACTGGCGGCACGAGCGTATCCCCACTGCTGTTCCGTCGCACCCGGACGATGCCCCGTTCGCCACGCTGCCATTCCCCGATTGTAGGATGCCCGTACAATTGGGAGAGGGACACCCGTGGCTTTAGAATACGCCTGAAGACCGTGTGCATCGGGGAACTGCTTCTTCCATTCACGAACATACTTAGATGTTCGTGTTTTCACGCCCTTGTCGGTCTTGAACGGAACGTATGCCCGAGGATCTTTCCATGACATTTTACGACGACGAGTGGCCGTGCTTTTACGTTGTTTGTTCTGTTTTCGGGTGAGCCCGCTGAAGTATCGGGCGGGCCAGTACATTATTTCATAGTCTATACCAATTTCTCGAGGGCTGCCCGGCATGCATTCTGTTCCGCCTGTTTCTTGGTCGTGCAATTTCCTGTCCCCAGAATCTCACCATCGGGTTTACACACGGCCATCGTGAATCCTGTAGCTCCGTCCTGGACCATCTTGTAGATAGGGGTAAAGCCCATCTTCTGTTGACAGTATTTCTGCATGCGATCCTTGTAATTATCGTCCTCACGAAGCATCAGGGGGATATCGAGATGCGTCTCAATCATATTGATAATAAAATCATTCACCATCTGGAAATTCATCCCGGAATCAATCCAGAGAGCGGCAATAAAGGCTTCCAGAACATCGCCGAGCTTCTCGATGTTCTGACGACCGTGGGTGGGAACCATCTCTTCCACGTGCTTGGAAACCACAAAGAACTTATCGAGTCGGAGCTTGTCCCGAGCCAGCGTCCCAAGGGTCTTGTTCCGCACAATGAGTTTACGAGTATTGGTAAGAAACCCCGGCGCCTCGCCAGGAAACCGTTCACACAGGTAATTGGCGACTACTGCACCAAGCAACGAATCACCACGGAACTCGAGCTGTTCGTAGGATTCGTCCTGGAGATCCATCACACCGGGAGGACAGGAACCTAGAACAGAGGGTTCGCCAGTTAAGGTCGTATACTCGGATCGACGCACGTAAGTGGAATGAATCATAGCCTTCTGAAAGATTGCTACATCCTTCACCTTATATCCTGGAATGCAGAGGATGCGGTTTACATCGTCTGCAGTCAAGGGACAGTTCTTGGGATTGTAAGGAAAATACTCCACGAGAGCCATGCTTACCTGTGTTTGTATATATAGATGCCAAACCTTAAAATGTGTTACGCAGAATTCTTCTCTTTTCTACAATCATAGCAACGCTGGCGAAACTTATCCTGTCTCTCCCCGCCATTCGGCGGCGCCTCGACCTCTGGACTTCGTGCCTACCAACCATTCGTCCACACTATGCCGTGAAGTGTAATAATCTAGAGGGAGTGCTAGCTGAACTGCACCGGGGAGGGGTGGGATTTGATTGTGCTTCCGCAGACGAAGTCCATCGTGTTCTCGCCATCGGAGCCAAACCAAGCGACACAATTTATGCAAACCCATGTAAGTCACGTGATGAAATGTTTAAAGTCAAGCAACACGCCATTCCGTATATGACCTTCGATAGTAAGATCGAGGGAATCAAAATCAAGGAGGAACAGCCCGGAACCAAACCAATTCTTCGTATTTTTGTAGACGATAAAGGGGGCGCCCGCATTCCCCTCAATAGCAAGTTCGGGTTTCACCTGAAAAACATCCACGAACTCTGTGATCGTGAACCCCGGTTTCATACGTATGGTCTCGCATTTCACGTGGGAAGCGACTGCACGTCTCTAGCCGCTTACCAGTCTGCCATGGAAACAGTCAAGGGATTTCTCGATGCATTCAAATATTCCCCTGCCGCATTTACTCCTGAACTCCTGGATATTGGTGGAGGATTCTCGGGATCATCTGCTAACGATGACTTCTTTAGACACCAGCTGGCACCCTATATCCGAGAACAGGTGAAGACACTACCATTCAAGCGTGTGATCGCCGAGCCTGGCCGGTTCTTTGCAGAGGAGAGTTGTACGCTCCAGGTTCCGGTGATTGGCAAGAAACGGCTTCCCAATGGGAAACAATGTATAACGGTCAACGAATCCGTCTATGGCTTATTCTCCGGGGTCTTATTCGATGGCTTCAAACCCACCTTTAACTGCATCACACGGAAGCCATGGGCGAACTGCGAGCAGTTCACAATCTTTGGACGCACGTGTGATTCAGCAGACAAAATAGCAGAAGATGTGTGGTTGCCGAACGATATCGACGATTCAGACATCTTGGAAATCAAAAACATTGGAGCGTATTCCTGGGTGACAGCCTCGAAATTCAACGGATTTCCCCTGCCTCCAGTCGTTATACAAGAGTTTTCTTCGTGAGCCGGCGAGGGAGCTTCTTGCCTCCACGCTTCTTGGCAAAGTAGTTGGCCAGCGTCAGTGCAGATCCAGCAACAATCGCATCATCAATCATGCCCGCACCTCCACGCTTGGCAGTACGACGGCGACGACCGGCCATTGAGGCCTTGCGTCCCCACTTGTCGGCCGCATACGACGTTCCTACGGCAAACAGGGCGTCATCCACCATACCTACACCTCCCTTCTTGTGGGTCCGGCGGTGACGGCCACCCATCGAGGCCTTGCGTCCCCACTTGTCGGCCGCATACGATGTTCCTACAGCAAGTACAGCATCATCCACCATACCTACACCTCCACGCTTGGAGGTGCGGCGGCGGCCACCACATGCGCATCCTCCAGTTGGGCGAATACCACTTGCAGTGTCTGTCTGAAATGATTCCATTATTAATTACCTCTATTTTTTTGGAGAACGATAGGGTGAGACGCAACTTCTTCCGCTGTCAGCCCCTCTGTTTCACGATACTTGGGCTGGACCCAGCGTGATAGAGCACTGAACGCAATGTAGGATGTCAACTCTTCTGGGGTTGTATTGTTGGCAATTCGTTCAGCATCCCAATCCCATCGTTTCCAGAAGCGATGAATGATAGGTCGAAACCGATCTTCAAGAAGTGCAACGTATGCATCTGTCTGTTCTCGAACAATGATGTTGCAAAAGGGGCACCGATCTGCATAGAGTTGGCAGAGTGGGAGATGGCGGGAGTGAGCACGCAAAAAATCATCCATGCTTGGTGGTATGCCTATAAATATCCGCACAAAACTCTGCGAAATGGAGGGTTCTGTATTGTTTGTAATCTGCTCTCAGTAAGCCCATTTCACGAAGAACGTCTTCAAGCTCGAGGAATAACGCACGTAGTTCCTCTTCATGCGTCGACTCGGCCACCCATTCGCTCACGTCCTGCCTCAACTTCATCGTCTCCGTCATTAGTATCTACACCCGTAATGCGCTTAAACGAGAACTCCTTGGAGACCATATCCTGCTTCTTACTCTTGATGATCCAATCAAACAGCTCTGCAGGCCAAGGCTTGCTTCCAGTCGCACCGCCATTCACAAAACTTGCTATGAGATCCTTGAGCTCCTTCTGCGAGAGGGACCACGGCTTACTCCAGGTATCTGGACGCTGGATCTTAATATACGAACCGTCATCCTGAATCTCGAGTTTGTTAAGCGTCTGGAAATTGGAACGACGCAGGATATCGCTCATCTCATTCTCTACAAACTTCTTGTTCTCACGAAGCTTGTAGACTTTGGAGTTGAGATCCTTGAGTTCATCGTCCAGATTACGATACTTGCGCACAGCCTTCACGAGGTCACGCTGGTCGATTGCGGTAGTCGTGTTCATCCTGGTATGCTCTTTCTCCACTGTAGAGTTTCTTATCCGTTTTGAATAATGGATCCTCGGGAAGTCGAGAAATTGAGGCTGGCCTACAATAAAGAACATCCGCACGAAAAGCCAGTAAAAAGTGGACCGGACATGTGGCAGGAAATTACTCGTCGTATGAAAGATGCTTGTGATGCAGGAACCCCAGAATGTATCGTCCATGCCCTGGTAAAAAAGCCGATAGCTCCAGATAGCTGGGCCTCCAATGGCACTGAATGGCTGTCATCTGACGATATTGATGTATCTCAAAAAGAATACATGAAATTGATACCGGATTACTACTATACTGGTTCTGTCCCCATCGACTTTGATCTCCACAACGAGACTGGAAAGTGTTTGGTCTCTTCCCTCTGTAGCATGAAGATTTCTGAACTTTACAAGAAGGGCTATCGCCGCATTGGTGTTGTCTTCAATACTGATCCATCAGATGGCCCCGGAGAACACTGGATCGCTGCCTTTGCGGATTTTCGGGAACACCTCTTACATCCTCGCATCACCTATTTTGATTCTTACGCTCATAAACCGGAAAAGGAAGTCCAGCGGCTCATGCAGAGGTGGAAAGAACAGTTGGACGATATGAAAAAGTTCCCTGAACCAACAGAGTTATCCTACAATGCTGTTCGACACCAATACAAGGACGCCCAGTGTGGAATGTATTGTATCTACTTCCTCCACTGCTGCCTATTTGAAATCCCGATGGACAAACAAGTTCCGGATGATGTAGTAATGATGATGCGCCCGCTCTTTTTCAAATATAAACAACATCGTAGTAAGAAATAATAGGACAGGAATGGACACCACTCAGCTTTTGTGGGTCGTTGTATTTATTGCTGTTGCCTGTCTTCTTGCTGGAGGTGGGATTGCTGCGTACGCCCACTTTGGCAACATACCCCCGCCCGATGCGTCACTAACTCAACCTCTTACTGTGTATGAGGATCTCATAAAGGCAACTCCTATCGGATGCCCGAACAAGGATGTCCTATGCGACTACTACATGGCATCCAGTGGTTACACGATTATCCCCGGAACAACAATTACCACCTATGTTGTTACAGATGCCATCACCAAAGTTGTAAAGGGTGGTGCTCGATTAATTGAGTTGGACGTGTATGCTGTCGATGGAAAACCTGTGGTCGGTCTGGCAGATGCGACCACTGGAAAAATGATAACCTACAACACGGTGGGATTTGAAGACTGCTGTGTCACGCTTGGAAATGCGGCCTTTAACAGTGCCGTTACACCTGGGTTCAAGAACCCGTTTGTCCTTTCAATTGTGTTCCATACGTCCGATAATGCAGTTGTTACACAGTGTGCGGATATTCTCAAGTCTACTGTCCGCAAGTATATGCTGGGATCAGAATACTCTTACCAGCGCAAAAACTTGGGCGTCGAACCAATCTGTAACTTGATGGGTAAACTAATTATCGTGAGTGGAGAACACACGAAGGGAAATGGAATGGACGAGCTAGTGAATATGTCGTGGGTCTCATCACAGATGCGCCGCATGACGTATACCCAGGCATCACAGACATTTGATCACGAAGAGTTGATCGAATTCAACAAGCGCAATATTACGCTTGTGGTTCCCGATATGAACACCACCTCGATTTCAAATAAGAGCGCAGAGATTTGCTTTTCGTATGGTTGCCAGTGGGTCGCCATGAGCTGGGGAAGCCTGGATAATGCGATGGAGGTGTATACTGGTGCGTTTGCTGAGAGCTCGTTCGGACTCAAGCCAGAACTCCTGCGTTACAAGCCTACAACATATGCCAGCCCCAAGGTTCAGAGTGCAGCTGTCTCACTCCAGCCCAAGCAGATCAAGTCGCCCATGTATGACTACACAATAAAGTCTAACCAGTGAAACAAATGGAAGGTGGACGCTCTGCATGGCTAAAGCATGTTATGTCGGTAAAGAAGGCTCACCCCAGCTGGTCGCTGGGCGATGCAATGAAGGCGGCGAAGAAGACATACAAGAAGAAGGGTGGTATGCTTGGTATGCCCCCGATGGGTGGTCGCCATCGCCGCACTGCCAAGGTCGGTGGCACTGCGTATGGATTCACGGGCGGCCCGTACACTGGCTCGGACCTCCCTGATGGAATGTCCCGTTTCCCTTCGCTGCCTGATGCGACGTGGAAGCCTTCGGGCGGCCGTCGTCGCCGCTCCCGCCGTGGAGGTGCGGACGTTGCGTCGACGGATGGCAAGCCGGCTGAACTGCCGGGTGCGAAGTCGGCCGATGCCCCGGACACGGCCGTGACACCTGCTGGAACGCTCCCCTCCAGTGCGGCTCCCCCGTCTGCGTTTGGCGTTGGCGGTCGTCGTCGCCGGCACACCAAGAAGGCTGGAAAGCGCCGCCACTAGATATTTGAGTAAATATCGTTGATATCGGTGTCAATCCGATAACGGGGATAAGGTGTATGTGTGCCGTTATAACAACTTAGAAATCCCCATTCATGAGAAAAAGATGGAACATACACTTTATCAAAGTCTGGAAGCATACCAAATGACTGTCTGAACAACCGCTTACATTTTGCGATGAACGCCCAACACGGGTGGTCCTCACATAGTGACACAGGGCCAATATGCATACTCACCGTTGAATTCGGATGTAGAATTCTGGGGAGATCGATGAGAATATTGGTATACAGGGCCTCCATAAACTCTCCATCGGGATCGGGGAGATCAATGATGACACCATCATACTTAGTTGCGGTCGCATGAACGTATTTGAGGGCGTCCGCACATACATATTGCGTCTTGGGGTTCAGTAGCGAACCGCAATTCTCAGGGAGTTTTGTCTTCGCGAATTGTACGAAGTCGGAGTCCCAGTCGACTATTGTAATGCTTGTAGTGATCGGGGATTTGTATAGGTTTCGGGCTGCTAGACCGTCCCCTCCTCCCAGAATCAGTATGTTCTTCGACTGCTGGAACAGGGGTTGGATCAGGAGATAGTGATACCGGTGCTCGTCCAGCGTCGAGTATTGGATCTCGTCGTCCATCAGGAGCATTGTTCCGTGGTTCAGGGTCTTTACATACTGGACATGGCTCTTTGATGTCCGAAAGTCGTGGAGAACATCCACAACTTGATACTCCACTTTCTGTCCGTACTGAAACTTTTCCATTATGTTTGGAAAACAGGATCGAGCAGTTCTTCCAGATATATGAAATATTGCTCGTTTCTATGATGATGGCGTGTTCTCGGTAAGTGCCTTCCAAGATACGGGGAAACAGGGCTCTAGAAGCTGGACAATACCACGAGCATACGCCTGGATCTCCCGCTGTGCCCCTGGGTCAGTTCGCAGTCCCACCAGCCGGGCATAGGCCGCAAGAGATCCAGTCTCTACGAACTCCGTATACATTCCTTGAGGGAGGACACACCGAGCAATTTCGGGGGCCACGTTGTGTTCCAGAAGATGTTCGTAAAAACTTACCATTCCGTCGCAGTGTTCCTTGATTTCAGAGGACAGGACAATAGAGTTTTCCACAGGCGTTTCCTGACTCCCCTGCTTCAGTTTGGGATCACGTGCACGCAGATCTTCGGGCGATGGGATCCATGTTTCCGGTTTGAAATCAACATACCGACGAGACACCTCGTTGCGTGCGAACCCAATTTGGTGACGAAACCATTCACGAGCCACAAAGATCGGCATCTTGATCCGCAGACGCACCTGAGGATGGAAAAAAGGGCTATTGTGATTATGGTTTGCGAGATAGTTCACCAGTTTCTCATCGTTTGCAGAGAACTCGTGCGACTCCTTTGCGAACGATACACGGGCAGCATTGACAACAGTGAGATCTGAGCCAAAAACGTCTAGGACACGAATGCTTCCAATACCGTCAGACGCATACCAGGACATTTGTATATATTCACACACTTCCTCTAAAACTACCACATCGAGATATCTTCCATCTTGCACTCAGACTCTCCACCGGCATACGCTTCATCGACCTTCTGCTTGATCTGGTCTCGGTAGTCCACATACGCCTCGTCAGTGCCTTCGGGCAGGCGAGTCTCGTCCAGCAGGATATCCACGAATCCAGTGCCACACGGGGGCTTCTGACCGAACATGATGTTGGCAGAGACACCTTTCATGGGATCATACTCAGCGGACACGGCAGCGTTAAACAGAATCTTCGACGTCTCCTCAAACGAGGACTTGGCGAGGACACCGTTGTCATGCATATACATTCCGAATCGGTTCACCGATACTAGGCGACCTTGGTAGGTCATAGCGTCCAGTAGAACAGACATGTGGTGATAGTTGGTATATGCCTCAGCAAACACCTCAGAGAACTCATCCAGTAGGGCTTGGCGAGCAGCCTCCACGCCTAGAACGTCGTAAACCTCGTGAATATGATTGCTGAAGGTGCGAGTCGGGTCCACATTGTCCCGAGCCAGAAGCTCATACAGATTGGCGCCCTCAACATCGAGGACGTGCTGCTTCTTGGAAACATAGGAGTTCACTGTATCGTCCCACACCAGTTCACGATTCACCTCACGGGGGATCACACGACCCACGCCATCGATTCCAGTAAGAACTACGTCGAGGACACGCTCCTCAAGGAAGCGCAGGGCCAGGAGGTTCTTGACAACATCGTCGGGGAAGATGATACGCATCACAAGCTTGTCAGAGTTGGAGTCGGAGTAGACGCACTGGAGAATGTGGAGACCCGCCTGACCTATCTTGTCCTGGATAGTCACCATATCATTGATATTACGAGCGGCCATCTCCGTCTCGTCGAACTCTAGGCGCATGATCCACTTCGACGCACAGTCCACCGTGTTCGCTGTCGAGAACTGCTGGAAGCGCTGGAGGATCTCACGGTCTTCGGCGACCACCGTATCTGTGGTGAGGGGGAAGGGATCGTAATACATCCGAACAGACTTCGTGATATCACGCAGAGTGGTCTTCTGGAGATCACGTGCGACCATAATCGCCCGATCAAGACTGTCCCCGTCCGAAGCCGTCAAGTAGACGAAGTTTAGGGGCTTCTTGGGGCTCTTGGAAATACCCAGGAGTTCCTGGATACGTGGGACACCGGCTGTGGCACCGGCCTTGACTGTACCAGCCGAGTGGAAGGTATTCAGTGTCAGCTGTGTAGTCGGCTCACCAACCGACTGGGCGGCAAGAGCACCGACCATCTCGCCGGAATGGACCTGGCTCTTAATATACTTGAACCGCACTTCCCGGATCACCTCATCGAAGATCGCTTTGGTGAAGCGGTGCTCGAGAATAGAGCGGCGAGGAGCAAGGTAGAACCGCAGGAGACAGTGGAAGACCCGATTGGGAGCCATCCAGGGCTCCTTCATCAGCTTCGTGAGCTCGTCTACGATATATGCGGGAGTCAAGTCAGTCTTGGTAGAGTAGGGATTCGAATACTTCTCGATCACCCGCTTGAGGTGGACGGGAGAGAGCACCGAATCCTTCTTGAGATAGAGGAACACCTCCTTCACCAGCATATCACGGTCCTTCACCAGCTCATCGACCAGATCGGGAGACTCGGTAATGGATTCCGTCAAGAATGGCGTGAGTTCTTCAACAGTGACAGCGAACATCTTGTAGATATCCTCGAGCGTCATGATGCCGAGAGCGAGGGGCTGGGACTCTACCTGCGTAGAATCTACACCGTCCTCGCCGTAGCGATACTGGATAATCATGCCGCCATTGTTGCGGACCGTGCCATCGTGCTCGACACGCATATCCTCCATCGTCTTCATCATGCGGCGCTGAATGTATCCGGTATCAGACGTCTTAACAGCTGTATCAATCAAACCTTCACGACCGCCCATGGCGTGGAAGAAGTATTCGGCTGGGCGCAGACCCTGGACGAACGACGACTCCACAAAGCCACGTGACTCAATACCGTCATCGAACTTGGTGAAATGAGGGAGCGTGCGATCCTGGAGCGTATACTGCACACGCTTACTATCAATAATCTGCTGACCTAGGAGGGCTACCATCTGCGTAATGTTTAGACCCGAACCCTTGGCGCCCGACTCGACCATCTGAACTAGGCGGTTGGTAGGGGGTAGAGTCTCCGTCACCTGCTTGGTGATCTTGGCCGAAATATCCTTGAGAGCATTATTAATTTGGTTTTCCAACTCCTCACCGTCGGCACGGCCGCTATTATTGAAGAACTTGCCGGCGTGGACGTCGGTGAGAATCTCCTGCACACGCTTACGACCCTCAGCCAGAGACTTGGCAACAAACTCGGTTGTCTCGGGATTGGATTCTAGGTCAGAGGATCCAGTGGAGAAGCCAGTAAACAGATTGAACTGCGTCACAATCGCCTGGACCTCGTTAATGAACTGACCGCAACGCTGGTGGCCGAAATCGTTGAAGAGGACATGGAGCACACCTTCGGATGTGGTGTTGAATGCGCCCTTCTTCAGAAGACCCTTGGTGAGAACACCGTCCTTGATCGTGACACGACCGTTGAAATTCATCAACGGGAAGGCGGCTGAGATGACCTCCATACCCGAATGAGCCTCGCCCGTACGCACGAACGAGGACATTGGTTTGCGGATCTTCGCAAGGATATTCATAGCAATGTGCTCGGGAATCTGAACCGTAGGGTTGGAAATGCGGTAGGACCCGGTGAGCGTATCCTGAACCATCTGAATGATGGGGGAGTTCTCACGAGGGCTCACAATGAGACGCAGAACACTCGCCAGCTGCTGGAGCTCCGTCTCCGCCGCCACCGACTGAGGGAGGTGAAGATTCATCTCGTCACCGTCAAAGTCGGCGTTATAGGGCTTGGTAGCCGAAACGTTCAGGCGGAACGTCGAGCCGGGCAGGACCTTGACACGGTGGCACTCCATCGACCCCTTGTGAAGAGACGGTTGGCGGTTAAAGAGCACGTAGTCACCATCGATCATGTGGCGGTGAACCACATCACCCTCGTGGAGATCGATCATATCGGGGTTCACATACTTGAGGGACATCATGCGCTTCTCCTCCTTCAGGAACACAGACTTGGCACCCGGGTACTTCACACCGTTCTTGACATACATCATCAGACGATCACGGTTGTAGGGTGTGACAATCTCAGGCTTGGTAAGATTCGACGCAATTTCCTCCGGGACACCGAGCTCATCGACATCAATGTTGGCGTCGGGCGTAATCACTGAACGGGCAGAGAAGTCGACACGCTTACCCATGAGGTTACCACGCACACGACCAGTCTTGGCTCCAAGACGGGACTTGAGCGTCTTGAGAGGGCGGCCGGAACGCTGGGCGGCAGGGGACATTCCCTTAATATCGTTATCAACATAGGTTGCCACGTCATACTCCAGCAGCTCTGTGTGCTTCTGAATATACTCACGGGACTGACCTGCCCCAATGAGTTCACGGAGCTTCTGGTTGCTGCGAACAATATTGATGAGGACATGGGAGAGATCGTCGTCCATGCGCTGATTATCCTCCATGACAACCGGGGGTCGGACGGTGAGGGGAGGAACTGCCAGAACCGTGCACACCATCCACGCAGGGTGCGAGAACTTCGGGTCAAATCCGAGGATCTTCACCGTATTGTCAGTGAGACGCTGGAAACAGCGGAGAACCATCTCAGACTGGAGAGGAACCACGGTCTCCTCGTCCTTCCCTGCCAACTTACCTTGGAGAGTGCATGCCGTGCCCTGAATCTTCTCAATCTTCTTAATCATCTGAGTTCCGCATGTCTCACACGAAGGAGAGGCAGACTTGGACTTCTTGCCAATGAAATCTACCGATCGCTGACGAATGTCGGAGAGACGGTCCATACCCTTCAGCTCAGAGTTCAAGTACACCTCCTCAGAGAACCCGTCCTGACCTGCAATGTAAAGTGTAGAGCAGTTCACGCACACACAATTGAGGGCTTTAATAGTGAAATCAAGAAACTGGTAGAGATAGACAGGACGGGCCAGAGCAATGTGTCCGAAATGTCCCTGACATAGAAGATTCGTGTGTTTGCATGTAGGACAGACCTTTCCGCTCTCGATAACACCGAGACGGGCATCAAATACGCCACCGGGCACGGGGTTGTTGCCTTGATGTGTCTTATCGGTAATGACTTCGACGACGGATCGTCGGAGGATCTCTTCCGGCGAAGTGATCCCAAACTGAACGCCTACAATCGACATTGTATTCTTATTAGACTATCCCGTAATATCTTTTACGATCCGTTCTTAGCGAATATTTCCAGGTTGAATATAACGATAGATATGATCTTACTAAAAGTCTTGCTGTCTGAGTCTCAGATAGCGGCTTATCAACAACCTGTGGGAACTCGGGATATGCAGTGTGGAGCTGGCTTAAACTGTATGTTCTGCACTCTGAAGATGCTCGGAGTCTATAGTCCAGAGATTGAAAAGATGAGTCTAACATGCGGTCCACGGCATGCCGAGGGAAAGCCAATCAAAGCGAAAGAACTAATTCCCTACATCAAGGAAGCTGTCAAGGGTATAACGGATGAAGAACACGACTTCAAGTTTGACGTGATGACGGGAGATCCAACGGGTCCACTCAGCGCCCTTGTATCCGATCTTAAGCCACAGGAGGCGTGTTTTTTCATTTATGGTCGCAATGGAAATGGATCGCACGCTGTTGTTCTTCGGCGTGGATCTGATGGTGTTCTTGAACTGATTGATCCTCAGCGAGGGCAGGCAGATATTGGAAAAGAGTTTGGATTTACATCTGAACGAGCCGCAGAGATTGGTCTAGAAGTAACACCGAACTACTACCGTGTTCGTGGAGAGGAAAAAATCACAACTGTCATGATCGAACAGTCAGCTCTTTTTAAGTATTGGCCGAGTAAGAATGCTGTAGAGTCGAATATACATAATTTCGTGATTGGCACCTTGATGGTTGACAATGTTGTGGGACTTAAGATGTTGATTGATGATAATAACGTGTCTGAAATGATGGATGTGGACGATTCAATTCGTCGTCCGAAAGATATTAGGATGAAACAGCGAGAAAGCCAGGAAACAGACTATGGTAGTCAGGTAGGAGGAGACCCCAAAACTCCACCACCAACTCCTGTTCCAGTTCGTCTACCCCAAACACCAGAAACACAGACTGTAACTGCTTCGATTACACAGTCTCTCGGCACCGCAACACCACCATTAAGTCTAGGACAACGTACTCCTACTGGCACGGTTACTCCTCCTGCTCGTACGGATTATGCCTCCGACACTTCTTCTGTTCTTGCTCCTAAATCTAAATCTCTAGATGATGCGAAAGAGGATATACTTAACACTTTTCTGGATAAACAGGGGAAGTACCAGTTTATTTATATTTCGAAAGACGAGTCTGAGTCTGAATCGGAGTCGGATGAGGACGAAGAGGAGCAGGAGCAGGAGGGCGGATCTGGCCTGGGCCAAAAGCGGAGAAGGGTAGATGACTCGGAGAGTTCTCCTGCCGATAAATACAGTCAGGCAAAGGAAAACTATACAAAATATATCAGCGACGAAACGGGGGCAATTCTCACACACGGAGAGAATACGGAAGGTCCTACCGTAGATGTAGCTGAAACGACTCTTCTTCTGCTGTCGCAAGATAAGCCGGGGACAAAGTTTCCAGCTTTATTAGGTCTAGACAGAACGGTCTGGGAAACTCCCAGTGCTACTACTCAGTGTTCCCGTGCAAAAGTTCTCTCTGACAGACCGTGTTGGATGTGCGGAAATCCAGTCAACATGGGTCAATCTGGATCGCTTATCAACGGTAAACGTATGAGTGTATGTGATCCAGACGATAATCAATTCGAGTGCGAGCACGTTTTACCGGGAGTCTTCATGCTTTTCCTGAAAATGATGATTAACAAAACACTGCCGGGGAAGGAGCAAAGCGCAATCGATGCGAATCTTTACGATTCCAGCTGTCATATTTGCAACACTGTTAAATCAAATGGTCTGTATATCAAATCGTCGTGGAAGGGAGATGCTCTAGAGTTTAGCCCACACCCTGAAAAGATCATGGCGGATATTGTGACATTCATAGTTTCGACCCGAGTAGGCCAAACAGTTGAATTACAGCGTGTTTTCACTCAGGCTGAAGTTGGTGCGGCCATTGTGTCAGCCAAACTTCGTCCTCCGCCGATATGCAGTAGCAAGCCCGCCGTTCACTTCTACGGGTCCGTAAAAAAGGCAGATGGGGAATTCTCTATTTTCCGTTCCGTGTTTACGTCTATAACCTCCGTTGCGGAACCTGTGAATGAAGACGTAAAGGCAAAGTTTGCGACAGCTCTAGGAGATACATCGACACCAGAGGCTGCAGCAGCCGCTGAAGAGGCGGCGGCATATGCGGTTGCTCGTCGCTTCAACAACCTAACACGTGCCACAATTGAATACCCCTCGCCTCCGCCTCCCCCTGCTGCTGCCGACCCCGATACACTGCCCCCGCTCGACGTTTATTTAATTCGTTACTTACTGTCCGAAGCTCCCGCCGAAAAGAAGCTACTGTGGGACGTAGTCAAACTTCCAACCGAGGCAGAATCCGGTGTCCCATCTTTGGCCCCTGTTGTTCCAAACCCAAATCCAGATGGCACGATGGCCCAAGCAGCACCACATCTGGAAGACACCACATCGGGAACAGAGAAGCGTGCAGCTCTTCTAGAGGCTGATATTCCACTGAGTGTTGATCGTAAGAAGGCGTGGAACTGGATACGTAGTCGTTATGTGGCAATATACACTCGTATGAAGGCCCTGTGTGAGAAGTTGAACGATGCGGCTACAAACAAGGATATCGTAACGGCTACCAAAAAACTCGCTACAGAACCTTTAATAACATTACAGGCGATCAAAGATCTTGGAGCCCTCTCAAAAATCAAGCCACTCGTAGACCCTGGACCACCAGCCCGGGTCGGCGGAGTTCACATTACTATTCGTCGTCGTTCGGACGCAAGAACTACGAAGAAGAATAAAAAGAGGAGAACGATTGACGTCCGTGTCTAAGGCTGACGAGCAGCCCAGCAAAGCTGGAAAAGGTCGGTTTCCAACCTGATATTTTCCTGGTTAAGTGTATCTTCCAAGAACTGGATGAGAGCGGCATACTCCTTCCCCTCCTGTTCCAGGAACACTTTTGGTTCACGGATCCGGCGAGTATCCATCCAGTAAAGCATACGCTCGACCATTCGGTAATACACAAGTCGCTCCCCAAAATTGTCAGGCTGATTCTGACGGGTGTATGACTCCAGGAGGAATATCGGAGACTGGGTCTGCATTCTTAGCCCTTATTGTATTGGAGATGAGAAGAGGAACCTGGAGAGTGGACGTAGGTTCCCTGTATACTATCGTATGTTCTACTTGCCCGCAGATATCAGGGACATCAAAGTTAGGGATCTTCGAAAATTTCTCCATACACCTTATCCGTATATCTTTCGGGATCATGTAGTTTGTCGCAGAGACCGTAGTGATATCCTGCTTAATATATTTCAGGAAGGTTCCACAATCCTTGCGTCCAGTATGTGGAACCGCCAGCTGCTCCTCTAATTTGCGAGAGACGTTACTCCACTGAATACTCGCCTGCTTGAAATTATTCGCCATCGTGATCCAGTCAAACTTATCTTCCAGCATACTGATGATACTGATGGCAATAGACACGCATCCTAGAATCGTTGAGGCAGGAACACTATTGTTCGCAACCTGTGTTGATCCCACAATCAAGTTGGCGACTCCGCTCAGAGCGATAGAAATATTGACAGTAATCGACATAGCTGTTGAGCGCACTGAATAGCGGGAATAAGCTTCCGTATTCATCCACTCAAACGATTTAGATTGATCGCACCAGTTTGCCAGCATTGTATCGATCGAGGGGGACCACTGAAGACCGGGAGACGTATCTGGCCCTTCTTCTTTGGTATCAGACATTGTTTATGTATGCCCCTTTTTTCCACCCAGTGGGTAGAATCGCTTCATCGGACTTTGTGCGGGTGGATAGCGGTCGACCAGTCCATTCCGTCAGGCGAGTGACCTGTGACAGACGGACATACTTGAAAAAAACCACGACCAGAAGAATCATGAGAAGGGTACAAACAAACAGCGTCTTCATTGTTTATCAAACCGATTTAAAACGCAATTACACGTACCGTATCGGTGTGACGGTGTAGTTGAATGGTGTAAGAGAAACCCTGTCCACAGAACTGCCTGACTGGCAACAATATACTTGAAAGTCAGGTTGTAAACATTCATTTGATTTATGATAAGTGATTTAAATGCCTGTCCCCTAGTCATATGTGGGCGGGGATATCAAAGCCTGGTTAATGAGCGAGTCTTAAGATCTCGTGGAGTAATCCTCAGGGGTTCAAATCCCCTTCCCCGCAAAGTACACCTGTAGTTCAGTGGTAGAATGCGACCCTTCCACATACGTAAAGTATTGGCGTAAGGTTGTGACCCGGGTTCGGTTCCCGGCGGGTGTAAATCTTTTTTTTTTGAAACTCAAAAGAGTTCCAAAAAAACGAATTGGCTGTTGTACCTTCTTCTTAGTACAAGAAGCAGGAATGCCGCATATCTATATCCTTGAACTTGCCGACGGCCACTACTTTATCGGGCGATGCGAAGACTCAGAAGATATCAACGAAAAAATTGACGACCATCTTCTCAGGAAGACCAAAGATCAATATACAGACAAGTATCCTGTTAAACGGGTAGACAAGATCGTGAGGGATGTGACACCCGACGGCGAAATTCAGTGCTATATCTCCTACGTCCAAATCTATGGAATGCTGAATATTCACACAGACCTGCGGTGTTACAGGTGCGGCCATAAAGGTCACTACAAGAAGAACTGCCAGAGTCGATGGCATGCCAACGACTATGAGATTGAGGACTAATTGTCTCGGAATAGAATAAGGATGAACGTGAATTCTGCGGTGCAAAAGTGGGAACCTGGAACTCCGCCTCGTAAACGGTCTCGTGCGGCTATGGAGGCACCCTATTCTCCCCCGTATTCTCCGGCGTATGCAGTTGAGAATTTTGGCACGTCGGAGGCTATCGGACATGCTGCTGAGGCTACGGGAGCAGAGGAGGGATGGTCTGCGGCAACTGTTGAACGTGAGAAGAAGGCTGCGCTGGAGAAGCAGACGAAGAAGGCAGGGCGGGGGCGGGGACGCAAGCACCGCAAGACGAAGAAGCGCAGGGTTGGACGTGCTCGCCCGCCGCCGAAAGAGGATAAGTACCCGGAAGAAGATTTAGAACTTCTTATGCCAGGGGGACGTCGGTCAAAACGGATGAAAAATGCAAAGTCTATAAAAAGAGTATAATGGAAAGTCTTTTACATGACTGTCTCCAGCATCACACTGTAAAAAATATTGCAGAGACTCTCGGTGTAAGTCCTGGAACGATACATCGCTGGTTAAAACTGCAGAATGTTCCACTACATTACAAAGCTGATCTTCTTCGTATCCTATCTAGGGATGTAGACTATGCTACCTTTACGTCGAAAGAGAAAGATCAGTTCTTCACTGATCCAGATGTTGCCAGGTATTGCTGGGACATATTTGTCAGCAAGAATCTGGTAGATCTAAAAAAGTATACGTTCATTGAACCATCTGCAGGTAGCGGTAGCTTTCTGCACGTGCTTCCTCCAGGGTCAATTGCGTTGGATATAGAACCTCGCCATCCTGATATTCAGAAACAGGATTATCTTCAATGGACTCCACCAAACGGAAAGGACTACATTGTATTTGGAAATCCGCCGTTCGGTCTTCGAGGTCACCTTGCTCTCCAGTTCATCAATCATTCTGAACCGTTTGCAGATTTCGTGTGCTTTATTCTGCCCCAATTGTTTGAAAGTGACGGAAAAGGATCTCCCAGAAAGCGAATCGCAGGGTTCAATCTGCTACACAGTGAAAAACTAAATACTGTGTTTCGTACACCAGAAGACACCAATGTCGATGTCAATGTCGTCTTTCAAATTTGGTCCAAACATCAAGAGAATCCGGAGTATACGATTCGGGACCTTCCCACGGATATTCTTCGAGTATACTCCCTGTCAGATGGCGGAGATGTATCGTCGACACGGAACAAGGCAATGATCGGAAAATGCGATGTCTATCTTCCATCTACATGTTTCGGTGAAGATGCGATGAAGGTGTATGATTCATTTGAGGATCTTCCGAATCGTAAAGGGTACGGTATTGTCTTTCACCAGCAGAAGGAAGAACTGATTGAAAAATCTAAAAATATTGACTGGGTGAATGTTAGCTTTCGGTCTACAAATTCTGCGTTGAATTTACGTACATCTATTATCTGCGATCAGTTTACACGATCATCCGACGAATGAAGTCGCCGATGTCGGTCATCGTGGTGTCAGGGCCCACCTTGAGCGAGCAGCCGGAAGAGACAGCACGCTCCAGGTTTGAGAGGCCAAAGTCGAACTTGAAGACGTCAGAGGTTCCCTTGCGGGGGTGGGGCGTGCGGTTAATAATGGGGTGCTTAATTTTCATGTCGAACTTGGGGAGGACTGTGAGGTAGAATGCGTCAGGCGTAATGTCGACGAAGAGGAGGTAGTCGTACCCCTCCGCCTTGAGCGTCTCGTGCTGAAATCCGCCGTGGATCCCAATGCGAGCCGTCTTGATCTCGACCTTCTTGTCGAGGATAAGGATGTCGTACGTGCCATCCTTGGAGTTAATGTTTTCGTTGTAGTCGCAGGAGACGTCTGCAGAGTTGCAGAGCTGCAGCGTGAAGAGCTCGCCGACCTTGCCTGCGTGGTCGGGCTTGAGTTCGTTGATGTCTCGGAAGACAGAGTTGGTCCAGGTGTTTGATGCGTTCTGCTTGATAAGGAGGTTGGCGCCGATGGTCTTCATGGTGTCGATAGGGTTCATGGTGGTAGTAGTAGTAGTTCGGGGGCACTATCCATTTCCTAGATAGAGAATGGATCCGTTTTTGTCATGAAAACGGATCGAGGAATCTATACTATCATAGACATCGACCCTCACCATGATCAGCACACACAAACGTAACAGACCACCCTTCAAGACCTTCGGATACCTATCACTGAAAGAATTTGACGATGCTACAACAATGGCAGGGGGTCAAATCAAGGCACTCGATCTCCTACGAGGGGTCTTCATGAATCCATCCGCCCATCGAGCTCTTAAGCTTCTGTATAGCGACAGCCAGAAGGAACACAAACGCAACGGAAAGATCTGTATGGAGATCGGTATGTCCCGTGAAAAGGATCAAGGTGCTGTTCTCAAACACTTCCTCGGCGACCAGATCAATCTCGATCTCGACAACGATCTGCCCGCAGATATGGAGGTCCTTGGCAAGGGTGTGTCGTCCAAGCACAGTAGTAGCAAAGTCGGTACAGCCGTCAAGGCCAAGTGGACGTCGGCAGATACGTCTGCCGAAGAAGCTATCCAGGCAATGATCGATGCTCCCGACAGCTACTATCCCCACCTCCTCCTCACCTACATCGACGTCCAATCTAAAAAGATAACTGTGATCTGTATCCCTTCCGATCAAAACATGCGCATCATCAAGACGATGGCCAAAGACGCATTCACTCGACCCAAGGGCAATTCACGGGGAATCGAGTATTCAACCACTGCTATGAAAGAGTTGATGGCAGCCGCATACTTCAAAATTGAGATCCCAGATGCGGACCTAGAGGCGGCCGGCCTCGACCCCATCCAGCGTCGGCTCAATATTCTTACCTGTAATGGCCTCTAGAATCTCCCTAACTTTCCGAGCCACCAAATAACCCAGTAGAGGTGGCACAGCATTCCCGATCGGCTTGTACGCCTTCCCAGTCGCTTTTTTGTTTGGTTTTGTGAGACTACAGTCGGGAGGGAATGTTTGAATCAGTGCTGCTTCCCTGACTGTCAATCTCCGTTCGCCTTCCCCATGTCTGCGATACTCGATATTTCCATGGTGTTCTGCTCGGATCGTTGGCGCAAACTGGTCTAGATCCACAGCGATTTGCCCCTGTCCCTTTGCCAACTTCGCTGCCTTCGAATACACTTGTTGTGCCGGGTCTGGAGACATGTCTGGTTCCTCGAGATGGGCGAAGTATGGGCGTAGAACGCATGTGCGCCGATTATCCCGAATGACATTCCAGTCGTCTGGGAGATTCAGAGCCATATCATTTCGAAGTCCCATGATAATCACTCGCCACCGAGTCTGGGGGATCCCGAACTCTTCGGACTTTACTAGCTGATACTTGACTTGGTATCCGACCTCCGTGAAATCTGCCACAATCTTGGCGATGGGATTTCCAGGCATAGTGAGAAGACCGTTGACATTTTCAGCTACGAAGATCCGGGGCTTCACACGTCTGACAACTTCGACAAAGGATTGGTAGAGTGTTCCTCTGTCCGCATCGAATCCCTTACGCTTTCCTGCATGGCTGAAATCCTGGCAGGGAAATCCGCCGGTCACGACATCAGCAGCAGGGAATTCGTGCTGTTCCGCAAGCATATCCCGGATATCTCGGAGATGGTAGTTGTGCGCCCACCCGTTCAGTTCGGCGATTTCCTTGGCTTCTGGGAGAATATCGTTTTGGAACACGGTCTGAAATGGTAGGCGATGGAGGTTAACAAAGTCAGGGCAGATATGTTGGCTCTCGATATAGGTAGGATCCACACTGTCTCGATGTACCACCACCTGCTCGGAGAATCCAATATCCATTCCCCCCATTCCGGAGAATAGGGATATCACACGGTATGTCATACTCTACTATATGTGCTACTCCGACTATCTGAAAAAGATACAGTCCGTTTTTCAGTAGACCAGAAGAACAATGGGATCTCGCCAATCCAACACATCCTGGTGCTGGAGTCCTCGCTATCGCTGTCCGGAACACACTCCATTCGCTAAGAGGAAGACATACGAAGAACTAATGCAGGAGGAGGCGGACAAAAAATGGTTTATAGAAAATCGGTGGAGGTTCGTGGAAGGTCGAGATCCCAATATCTTGGGGATTGGAGACTGTGATAGGTCTGATAATCCGTAGTCTCTAGTAGTCTTTTCGATGCACTATATAACTAGAATGGATGCGGCGTTTGCAGCTTATCAAAAAGTGCTCGGTCTGAAAACCTCGTCCGAAGTCGCTGCTGTCGTAGAGAACCTAAACCAAAATAAAGCTACAAGTACTTTTTTTACTGACACTGCTCTTACACTCGAAACATTTGCAATTGAAGGTGGAAAGTACGTGCGGATAGGACGGGCCGGCCGGCTTGGTACTAACAAACTGCTTCCCGAACCTATTGCTAAAGGCGCAGTTGGTGAGATTTACATGAGCGAAGATCGAACCATGATCTACAAAAAGATTATTATCAGCGGAGTTCAGCAGCAGAGGGAATGGATGATTCGTCAGACGTATATGGAGGCATTTATACAGACGGTTCTAGGTCTCGATCCCGACTACGGAAAGAATATTTGCCAAATAACAAATCTTTACCGCAGTCGTGAAGTCGTGCGTCAGGGGCGCAGCGATAAGGGGGGAGATATAGTCTTATTTATTCAGATGAAGCCTATCGCACAAACACTTGAAAACGTGATTAACAAGATTACAGCGGATGGTGACTTTAAAATAGCAGATCTTTCACCGTACTGGGCTCAGCTTGGAACTGTTCTGGGTGGTCTGAAACGCAAATACAACTTCTCTCATCGTGACCTGCATACTGGAAATGTTATGTTCCAAGCGGATGGAACACTTGTTCTGATAGACTTTGGGATGAGTTGTATGACAGTGGACGGCGTAACCTACTCTGTCTTGACAAGCAATATACTTCCTGCAGAATCCAAGACACTTGTACCGGCAAGGGTTGATGCCCCATGTGAATCATACGATATACTGATTTACTTAACTTCCTTCGGCCAGGGATTTGGCCTTGCTCTTGAGGGAGCCGAACAGGAGAAGTTCGTTAGTCTGTTTGATACCCGGGATAAAACCTTCAATTTGTTGAACTGGATTATTGAGTATCAGGGAGAACATTCAGACGAATACTCCTCGTGGTTTCATATGACCTATCCTAAATCCATAGAGAGCTGGCCCGCAGATATACGTGAGAAACTTCCTCTTATACCAGCGTTGAAACCAGATAATTTTGCTGCTCTCAGCAAGGGATTTGCTCGTGACATACGTCCTCGTGCAGGCAGGCGTCGACGCAAGACATATCGTGTTCGGCGTGGAAAAAGGGCAGGAACTCGAAAAAACGGATCACGTCGGCGCTAGACATCTAGAGACCAAACAGAATGAATACTGCCGACCGCAAGTTTATCGACGATCTGATGGCGAATCTCCTGGACCTTGATGGATTTATTCGCATGGAGTTTGAGGCGGACTTTCCCGACTTCCTTCCTCCTCCTGCGACGCATCGCCCTCCACCACTCACTGACGAACAGATCCTCGAGAAGGGCGAGGCATACTGGACCTACCCACTGCGACTCAAGCATTATGAGGAGAAGTGCTACATAGCCTTCGAGAAATGGAATCGCAGGTGTGTGGAAAGTATGAACAACACTGCTCTCAACCATCTCAGCTGGGTATGCGAGAAGATCGCGACGGGGCAGCTGAAACTTATGGACGAAGAGTCGGGGGCATGCTTCGAAGCACATGGGTTCTTCTTCGACCAGAATAAGAACTTGGTCCTCACCAATCCCCGCTAAAACCTTAACCTTAAAACGGATCCAGCCCACCCCACTCTTTTTCAGTTTCATACCAAGATGCCATACCTTCTTCGTCGTAACGAATGGATGTGGGGAAAGCCGTGCCCGTGCTGCAGACAGTTTGAGAATGATCAGGCGAAGAAGGAGGAAACTCGGGAAAAGCGAGCGGCTCGTCGTGCGGCCATGCCCCGGAACCCGCCGCCGGAGACGATTCAAGAGACAACCGTCCCAACCCTCTATTCCATCATCACACGCCAGATGAATTACTATTACGGCAATGGGATCTACTCTTCATAGACCCACCCATTCTCACAGTGGCAACACAGCACCCCCTGTTTGCGCACGACGTACCCATTGCCACTACAGTACGTACACTTTTTCTGCTTCTCGGGATCAAATCCGTGATAGACGCAGTGATAACAGGCTTCGTCGTTATCCACATACACCCATCCATCACCCTTGCAGTTCCGGCACTTTTTCTTCTTTGGTTGTTCGGGCATTTTATGAAAGGTACGGGATAGGTGAAAATGGATAGATTTAAACACTTTGGTAGTAATACAAATAAGAAAACATGCCGAAGTATACCTGCACTCAAACGGGCCAGACATTCTCTCGGAAGAAGGATTATCTGGAACATCTTGAAACCCTTGTCCGAGACCTTCCACCTCCCCAGATTAAAGTCCCTTCTGGACGGCTCGCAATAAGTCTGTTCTCTGGTGCGGGGGGCGATACTCTTGGAATGGAAGCTGCTGGCATTAAAGTCGTAGCATTCTCGGAAAACAACACGTCATGTGTAAATACGCACAAGGTAGCGTTTCCAGACAGTAAGTGGCTGGGTGAATCGGTAAAGGGTGATATTTCAAAGATCCCTGACGAAGAGTTCCAGCCATACGCCGGAAAACTCTTCATGGTCTTTGCGGGATTTCCCTGTCAGGGGTTCTCCAATGCAGGGAGGAAGGATGTATCAGATCCTCGAAACAAGATGTTTCATCAATTTCTTCGTGTTGTCCGGATAACCCAGCCTGAATGGATTATGGGAGAGAATGTGGCAGGGCTTCTAACAAAGAAGACAGACGACGGTGAAAGCAGTGTCATTGATGTAATTCAAGACCATTTCCGAGAGATCGGCTATCCTATAGTCTTCAATGTATACGATATGAGCACAGCCGGTATACCCCAGACTCGCAAACGTCTGGTACTAATCGGTAATCGCCTATCTATTCCATTCAAACTACCGGTGTTCTCAGATGCTCGTCGTGGACTACAGGATATTATTGAACCAACGATGGAAGGTGCTATGGAAACTGATCTTACTCTCCCCCCCGAGTGTATTGTTCGTGTACCGCAGGATGCGTCTCCCACTGGAAAACCCCACCCATTCCTGGTTCTCAAACACTCCGAGCACCTTATCTCTTTCCGGAAGCGTGACTCTCCAATCCACAGCGAGGTCCTCGATCTCCGCAATCCCTGTAAGACGTTTATATGTGCGTACACGTTCCAGCCAAGGCATTACGTTGGACTTCAGAAGCCCGACGGAAAAAATTATATCCGGTGCTTGACTGTTCGAGAGGCGGCACAAATACAGGGGTTTCCAGCAGATCACCCATTCCAGGGATCGCACGACGATATGATTAAGCAGATTGGGAATGCGGTTCCAAGCGGGTTTATTCGTCGGCTGGTAGAAGCCATGATACAGTCTTCTTGAAACGATCGGAAATGAATTCGGGAGTAAACTGTTTGGTAGAATATCCGTTTGCTAAGCGAAAGTAAATAGATAAGAAGTCCGTCTTGATATTTTTACGCATGGCATTCCAGGCCTTCTTGAGCCTGTTACACTCATCATTGGCTTCTGTATCCTTGACTGTTGAGATGTGCTGGCCAAGACCTACGAAGCAGATCATCTTACGGGGGAGTCCGCGTCCGGTGGCGATGCGGAAGGAGATAATATAGACCGTATCCTTGTTGAACCATCCATCATTCAATTTAAACGTAGTGTTATTGGTATGCTTGGCGTCGAAGAGCACCTCGTCCTTCTTAGTCCCGGCTTCGGTGCGGAAGAGGAGGAAATCACCACTCTTCTGAGAGCCGGCGGGTTGGTACCAGTAGTACATACCATCATCGGCAGGTACCACGTTGCGAGTTGCGAGCTTGAATCCGTTCGCCTCAAATATTATGGCAATACAGGCCTCGTGTGCCTTGACCTCGTTCGCCGAACTCTGACCGTTCGTCTCCATGTACTCGATGAGACGATCGGTCATTACGGTAGGGTGCTCCTCGAGCGTTCCCGGGTTCTTGTTCATGTAATCCAGTGAGTTGATAATAGATGTGCGGAAGATATTTGAATCAGAAGTCATCTTATAGTTGTAGTTTGCGCCACTCTATTATTTCTAGGTCACAAACCGATCCGTTTTCACCAAAACGAATCCGTCTATCCCCTGCCCTAAAAAGGCATACAACGATACTAGAATGGGCGGCCAAACTGCGTTTGCTTACTACGACAATGATTCCCAACTCCTCTCCTACTGGTTGATGCGTGATATGAACCCCCTGGAGTTCATCAACTATCTCAACGAGCCACTCCATGTGATCAAGGATGTGGCTCGTCCCTTACTTAAGGGTAATTGTCTGCTGGACGAGTTCAAGAGTGCAAAGTTTCAGGAGGAGCATGATCTTGTGTGGGCTGCTATCATTCTGCCCGAGTCTATTGTCTGCTACAACCACCAATATACGGTCATCATGAAGAAGCGGAAGGAATAACTAACGACGGCGAGCACCCAAGAATCCACGAATCATTCCGGGAAGAAAAGGGGGCAGGTCCTTTTTCACACCGACTTCGATTGCCATCTTGGGATTGCGAATACGTTCAATTTTCATCTTTGCCTGCGCAAGTGCGTCTGGATACTTTGCGAGAGCATCATACACCAGCTGGGGATTCGCACCCGCTTTTAGAAGGATCTTGATGATCGTGTTAATCTTTACAGCTATTGGACTCTTTACATCGTTTAGGGGCATATTGTCGGCCGCCCAGTACAGTGCAGTCCCACCCTCCGACCCCTTGGTATCAACCTGCGATCCAGCATCAATCAGAAGCTGAACGAGTTCGGGTTCGTCAGTATGCACTGCCTCGATGAGCGGTGTATTCTCAGACTCTGGATCTACCGCATTTGGATCTGCTCCATAGTCAAGTGCCTCTTTCATGCTGTTAACAGACTGAGATTGGATCGCCCTGAATAGTTCCCTGTCTGTAGGTTCTGCACCGCCTAGAAATCCCTTAATGATTGAAGGAACAGGAGTCGGCAAATCCTTTTTCACACCTACCTCGATAGCCCCCTGTTTTTCAAATATCGTACGTAACCTCGCACTGATTGGCCAGCCAGCAGGGTACCTGGCTCCATGAGTCATGAGGAATCCGAGGATTTCTGGACGATTTTCGCCTGCGTGAACAATAGGAACTCCTCCCATCCGGTCCTGCATATTAACATCCGCCCCACTCTCCACCAAGAGCTTGACTATATCAAGACGATTCTTGTGGATAGCCCAAGTTAACGGCGGAGCCTGCATTCCCACTCCAGCATTGACATCCGCTCCACGGGAAATAGCAGCCTTAGTATCTTCCAGGTTTCCACGTTTGACTGCAGCTAGAAGTTCTGCCTGCTCGGCCTCCGCTCCTCCCCGACGAAAGCGATTCTTCTGTGTCTTGCGTCGCCCGCCAGGATTGGATACCACGATTTTTGGAGGATTACCTCCCTTCCGGCGCAGAGTCTTGCGTCCTCCTCCCGGTTGCTGGCTCGCATGCCCCTTCCGCCGAAATGTGTGTTTGGCATTGGGTAACATCCCCGACGATAAGAGCCCCTTAAAATAGCGTATCTTCTTTTCGTAGTGCGGATCAGTCTTCCTGAGATCCGAGATGTAATTTGTAAGTTTGCTGTCGAGCATGTCCACTACCTCATCGCTAGGTGCAGGGGGGTTTCTACTCTCTAGTTTAATCCGCTCATCCTGTATCTCCCTCCTCATTTGAGGGATTGATGGAGCATTATCGAACGCCATTACCTTGTTCTCTATCTATATTTATTTTGATTTATGTGTAGACATCGTATACAGGTAAGAATGTCCGACGACGACGATATTATCGTGTGCGATGTTTGCGGAGATGAGACAGGGGATCCAGACAGAATCACTGAGGAAAACTGGGAGTTTTGCACGGGACTGGAAAAGCAGTTCTGTGGAAAATGCCGTGAGAAGCGAGAGGAACCACCCTGCAAGGATCCAGAGTGTGAGGCGGATGTATGTTACGATGCACGGATGGCAGAGACGAGTGGGTGAAATAGGCGACGTATACTTGCTTTGATCTGGGGACGATACTCTTCAATCACATGTTTCAAGACCGATGTCGTCACAATAAAGATGGCGGCAGAGAAGACGATCCGACGATCAGTTTCCGTGAACTGTCGTGTGTGGTAGTAGGGATTGAAGCGCAAGATGAGGAAGATGCTGACGTAGACCTTCACGTAGTATTCAATATTTGTAAGATAGGAAGGTTCAACTTCTACAAGTCCTACAAGGACAACCGCATAGGTTACATGAATAATAAAGACAGTCCACAAGTATGCAGAGGTATGGAAGTTCCAGAAGTCTGCCATTAACTATTTACGGAGATATTCCCTAATTCAGATGGTGGTCCCGTCGTATAGATGGTTAGTACGCAAGGTTCTGATTCTTGCAACCCCGGTTCGAGTCCGGGCGGGACCTTCCACTTCTCTCGGGATAACTCAGTTGGTAGAGTGGCGGATTGTAGTGGATTACAGACTGCTAAGCAATAAAACTCCGCATGTCGCTGGTTCGATTCCGGCTCCTGAGATTTTTAAAAAAGGTTCTTTAGCTCACCCGGTAGAGCATCTGGCTGTTATAGCGTCGCTAAGCGACTCTGGAGCGTACCGGAAGGTAGTTGGTTCGATCCCAACAAGAACCGTGAACGGTTTTTATACTTACCCATCACGGGTTAGGATAAGATCCCTTCTTCATTTTGAAGGCCAACGTTGCAGTGTTAATACTATTCTTCGGCAGGCGAATGTGGGCGTACCTTGCGTGATCGGGAAAATCAATACGGCCTTCCCAGGATACACCTGTATTCACCCATTCGGAAATCTTGGATTTCATATCAAGGTAGGCAGGTTCATCCTCGCCCACACCAGTTCGCAGAAGGGCACGAAGTAGTTCGAGTCCTTCGGCGAGACGTTGCTCTTTTGGTTTGTCGGGGTGCATTATACTTAGAACTTGTTCCTTCGCCCAAAACGGTATCCGGGAGGAAATGTCGGGGGAGGGGGAGGGGGAGGAGGAGGCATTCTTATACTTAAAACCCGAAAAGCTTGATGGGATTATAACCGTATGCCTTCTCTACACCCACATGGGAAAGACCGTGAACTCCGACGGCAATTGAGAGAATGAGAACGAGCGTAATGAGCTGGAGGGTAGGCAGGCGGCGGATGAAGGAGAAGTTTAGGAAAATCAGAAGACCACCTAGGAGGAGAAGTCCGCCATTCAGCGTGTGAGTCATAATAGACGGGGTTGTGAATAACTTCTCCATATGTATACTTATCATATTTTTACTTCTGGAGACCCATGGTCCTCATAATACCCTGAGGAATCGGGCACGTATTCACGGAAGATGTGGTGACATACGTCATAGGCGAAACAGCCGGAGCTACGGCGGCCACACGGGGCTGCGACGGCATGGTAACGAGGTAGGTGGCGGTAGGGGCGGGGGCAGGGGCAGACATGTTTGTTCTAGAGCTAGGGATAGATTTAAACGCTCAGAACGTATAGAATATGTGGCTCCCATATTTTCAGTTGGTAGAATTCCTCTCTTATACGCTTGTCCGTATGCTTTGTGAGGAGGAGGTCGGCAGTTCGATCCTGCCTGGGAGCACCACAGCCTCTTTAGCACAGTTGGTTAGTGCATCCGCTTTGTAAGCGGGAGGTCACCTGTTCGAATCAGGTAGGAGGCAACTTTTTGATGGTCTAACTAGATCTTCAAAAAATTGTCGTCATACAACAATGCGTGGACTGCGCCTGAAAACTATCAAGCGGTCTCATAATCCTAAAAAGAAATGGGATGCGGTGTTCATGAAACCAAACGGACAGACAATCACCCAACCGTTTGGTCAGCGAGGATACTCGGATTACACGAAACACAAGGACCTAACTCGTAAGAAGCGGTATATTGCCCGCCATGCCCGGATGCACGAAGACTGGTCTGACCCGACTCGGGCCGGAACACTCTCGAGGTATATTTTGTGGGGTAAGCCGACTCTCAAAGCTTCGATTCGATCGTTTAAGAAGAAGTTCCACGTATAACATCAAGTTGAAAGCTTTTATGAAAGTATTCGTCCCACGACAGTGTGTAATCGGATTTTTTGTATATCTCCATCGTGTGATTAAACAGGCGGATATATGTAAAAAAAATTACGCCAATCACTATGGCAGGCGTGAAGTCCTTCATTAGTTAAACACGTGATGCATTCTCCAACGGAAAAAACGAGTGGCTCCTAAGAGAAACTTTTCAACTCTGTAGGCTGGAAGAATATTCAATGCGCCCACAGTCAGCGTTCCTTCGCTCTTGGCTTTACGAGTAAACAATTTCAACACATAGTTCTTGGCTTTCATCACTGCCTTCACTTTCTCATCGACGCCCATTTCTGCCCTCAACCCTGTCTTGAACTCCTTGACCCGTTTCATAAACTCTTTCTTGAGAGTCATAACATCTTTTGATGCTGCCTTGTAGTCTCGCAAGCCCTCTCTGACCTCCTTGTCCTTCTTCACCTTTTCCATGATCTTCATACAGCGTCCCTCCATTTCAATCCGTCCGTTATTCCACCATTCGTCTCCTCGTTCATTCATCTGTCCGATGACATTACAGAGAGGACACGTTGACCGATGCTGGAGAGCACGAAGAAGACAAAGAGTATGATACGCATGGCCGCATTGTAGACGAGAGGAATCTCCGTCCACAATGATGTCGTCAGTAGTGTTCTCCCGATATACGGGAACGCTCAGGGGGTCGTAACAGAGGATACACTCCTCCATCAATTGTGAAGTTTAAGGTCCAACATGTAAGTTCATTTCGTTCTTGGCAGCCTTCGGAAGACTGCGACGAAGAAGTTCTGTTTGACGGCCAAATGTCGAGGCATCATCCACATCATCCGGAATACCCTCGATAGCCCGAAGAGCTTCCGATACTTTTTGGGGCTGGTCGGAGAAGTGGAGAAGGAGCTGGGTGCGAATCGTATTGCGTTTGATAGCAGGCTTGACGGTGCGGACTTGGCGAGAGATTGACCCGCCAGTCATCCCATCAAGCTTGAAATCGTCCACCTCGTTTTCACGCATGAACTCGAGAACAGAGGCACCCAATTTAGCCTTCTCATCATTGATAGTCTTAATACGCAGTTTCAGTTGGCGGATCTCGTCGTCCATAGCGATCCACTGGCGGAGCGTATCTGCTACCGGCGGTGTGTCTTGGTCCCCCATTTCTTTATACTACGCTTGCGACGTGTAAATCTGCCCCGGCCTCCCTTCTTGCCTTTACGTGTCTTCATTGGGGCAAACGCTTTCTTCTCGGGAACTTCAGACGGAGCCATATCTGCAGGTGGGGCGGATGGGGCGGGATCTGTGGAGGGAGTTGAGGGAGAGGACGAAGCCGTGGGCGGAGAGGACGAAGCCGTGGGCGGAGAGGACGAAGCCGTGGGCGGAGTGGGATCTTCGCCAGCAGCAGGAATGGGGGCGGGAAGCGGGGGGAGAGCGGCAGCAGCCTTGCTTTGGATCTGGGCAAGCGAAGGTAGGGCAGGGGGGTTGGGACCAGCAAACTTGTCTAGACTGGGGAGAGAACTCGCAGTGCTTTTGACTTTTGCAACAGCGCCCTGTAAACTTCCAAATGCCTTGGAAATGGACTCCGAAATCTTGTCGGCACGATTATAGAACTTTGTTCCAACAGTCTCTACCGCCTTGACTCCACGTGACAATGCTGGACCAATAACGGGAACCATTGCTGCAGTGGCTTCCAAAGCAGCCGCAAACTCCTTGCGAGATATTCCAATGACCATAGCCAACCAGAGAAACCAGAGGGAAAACAACCAGCCGAGAAAGATACCGACTGTTCCTGCCAGCGGAATAGGAATGAGACCTACAATTCCAGGTGTCATAGTTTGAACGGTTGAAGCAATAACAGGGAGAGTAGCAGCTGTCACATCGAGAGCAGCACCAATAAGGTCTCCGAACAGTGGGGTATTCTCGAGGGTATCTAGGATAAAAACGAATGGGATAATCATTCGAACGATCATTTGCATCGATTTAATCCCACCCTGAATTGCTGGATTCATAGGAGCCGGAGGAGTGATTCCAGCAGCGGAATCAATTGCCTTACGAATTGAATCGTTCAAGATGCTGTCGACCGGTGCACCACCTTTCTGGGTAGTCATCGGCTGAATCTTCCGGAATACGGACGCAGCCTGTTCTGGCGTAAAAAGAGGCTGTCCGTTCTTCGTGAACGAGCGACGAATATCTTCGGCCGAGTTGAATTTACCTTTATACAGGGCTTCGTATGCACTAATCATGCTGTCTACATTCTGGGCGTCAGGGGCACTGACATGCCGCCGGACTATTTTTCCAAAAGACGTAGCCGGATGCTTACTGTGAAGCTCCCACTGAACCATTATATACTCGCAAGAGAATTAGAACTTCCAGCGACGGTCACACTCTAGACAGGTGACGAACGTTGTCATCGGTTCGTCTGCAGATCGGGTCTGCATCTGGTAGTAATCGCACTTTGTCTTCTTCTTACATGCCGAGCAGTAGAAGTAGATGGATGCACTGCCAGAATTCGAGTAGAGATGCTTGTCCTTCTCAATCTGTGCCTCGATCTGGGCCTTCCATCGCTTTGGGTTCAACTCTACAACGGTCATGTCAGCAAACGAGGCAGCAGACAGTTCGCCAGACACCAACTTGGGGATCCAGGTCGGTGCATTCTCGTAGAACTGGATACATCTGCCACGATAATGATTCCAGAATGCTACGTTCGCCCACGTGACTTCAATACCCTGCTTAGCACAATCACGGATACACCTCTGAAGAAGAGCGACTTCAAGAGCGTCGGCGATATCAGGTGGAATCCCAATCTCAACGTATCGCTGCTTAACCAGATCACGAACGGGGCAGGGAGTATTCACATCGTGGATCACAACCTGTTTGGGTTTGCGTTGACGGGTAGGAGCAACTTCCTCTTCTGCTACCGGCTCTTCCTCGTCGGGGACAGGCTCGTCATTGTTTTCAGAGATGTCGTCTTCATCTGGAGCAGCATCGTCTTCTTCCTCCCCCGACGACTCGCCTTCAAACGTCCAGCTGGCGTAGATCGTCTCGTAATCTGCAGGCTTGAGATTGGTATACACTGACGCAGACTTATCGTAATTGTCGGCGTTGGAGTTCTTTGATAGCATCACAACGATACATCCGACAAACACTTCATCTTGGAAATTGCCTCCCAGAACATGCTGATTGATATTATCATCGTCATCTTCACTCCCAGACTCGGCGAATACAGTAACCCACGACTCCTTGTCCTTATCCTGGATCTTGCCCTGAAACTGAAGCCCTGGCTGCTTAAGTTTGGTCCGAAGCCACTCGAGGACATCAGCAGACTTTGCGGGGACATTGAGTTCCACAAGAGACCCAGCAGGCTGGACCGACGTGACTAGAACCATTCTTCTTAATGTTTCTATGAATCAAACGTTACGATCGGTTTTGTTGAATTTGCCAAAACGGATCGGATGTTCCTCAGAACACAGAGTAGCAGACCTAGGATAAACGAACAACAACAACATGAGCACGTGGCACGAGAAACTCGCAAATCGCAAGCAGAATCAACAAGATGAGGAGCGGAAGAAGAAGGTGGAAGTGAACGATATCAGCTTTCCATCGCTTGGTGGGAGCGCATGGGGGGCAGGCGGGCCGAAGACAACGGAAGAGGCACCGAAGCCGAAGTTATCATCGCTTCTGGCTACGTGGGACGCTAAAGCCAAAGAGGACGAGGAGCAGCGGAAGGCGAAGGCGGCGCTAGATGCGAACAATCAGTCATACCACCAGATGTATCGTTCAACATATCATGGATTCGGAAACACTCATTCTCGTGACGAGGATACGTATTATGAGGACGAGTATGAAGATCAGGATCTTCCCCCAGTTCCTACAGCCGACACGTCGTCAGACTGGCGCACGGTTGAGCGGCCCGTTCGTAAGCCGAAGAAGTCGGCCATCGAGAAGATGATGACGGAGCCTGAATACACCGAGTTCCCTATCGAGGACACGAGTGTTTGGCAGACAGAGGGGGTCTGGGAGCGGGAGCGTTAGAGCACAATCTTGAATACTGACGATAGTAACCATATAGCCGCCGCACGGACATAGTGTGGCACAATAAATGCAATCACGAAAGCAGTAGCACCTACTTGTTTTCCCGTTGAGGTAAAGAAGAGGCCACCAGAGACACCCAGAAGAATCAGGACTGTAAGAACACCATAAATTCCACCGATTGCCTCGTATTGAACTTTCGCTGCCTCTGTAGCATTGTTGAGCGCCTGCTGATTTTTCTCTTTATCTTCGTCGGACACAGCCTCGTTGAGTCCACCAGGTTGTACGGGAGCCACTTTGTTTTTCTCTTTTTCTTCATCTTCCTTCTTCTTACCGACCCGTCGGCAGCGCATGTATAACTTTCCATCACGAGGAGTGGTTAGCCCCTGCGATTGGGCGTCAAAGTAGGTGACTGTGCGATCAGAAACCTCTTCGAGTGGGCGACGAGCGGTCTTGACATTCCGCACAAGTTTAGCATAGTCTGAGGGATCAATGGATACTGTGCTAGAATACACGATCCATGTCACACCGGGCTGGCATGCGGGCCATACCGTTGTTCCCTTATAGATGTAGTAGGAGGGGGTGTCGGGAATAACATCCTGGAGAGACCAGGATTGTGGTAGAGTAATCGTTGATCCCTGATCCACATAGGGAACAAACGCACTGAAAAACTTGGCAGAGTGCGAGTCTCCCGGAACGCTCCGAAGCAGCACGGACATACACACAACCTTACCGCCGGGATGGGTGAAATAGCAGACAAGCTCTCCTTCTGCGAATACTCCCTCTAACGAATGTTGGGAGGTGGAAAAGAGAATCATTCCTTCGCACGTATACCCGTCTCCATTGAACTTGGCGGTAGGCTTGCCGTTCTGGAAATCGTTGAGTAGAAGTCCGCCAAGCCGAGCTTGTGCATTCGATACACTCGCAGTTCCTACAGCAGTGTCATCCACGGTCCATTCGCATAGGCGTTCGCATGTAACCGCAAACGACTGAGATAAATTTATGGGAGATTGGTGGGGAGCACCACAGGCCTTGTATTCGTCGGGCCACTTTTGGGCACTATCGAAGATACTCATTATTAAACAGTCATACTTATATTCAGAGATAGAGTCCGTGTTTCAGGAATACAATATTCTCGTTTTGTAACAATGGCAGATACTGAAGTGAACTTAGCGGTTGCTTCACTTACGTTCTCGATATTGTCCTTTCTAGTTATTGTCATTGGACTCGTCCTTATCTTTTACCCTGGACTACGAGAGTCTCTATCTGGCGTCACGAGTGGTATGTCATCCACGGGCAGCGGACTCCTAGACAACCTGAAAATTATGGGTGTGCTAGGAGGTGCGCTGTCCCCTGATGTTGTCCTACTAATTGGGTTCATCTCCGATCTTATGAATCTCAAGTTCCGTTACTCTGTGACGAGTCTAATTGGAATATTTGCTGTCATCCTTCACTGGATTATTGGAGGTGCGCTCTTTGGATTTTCGAAGGGTGCAACTACTGCTGTTGCATCGGTAGCGCAGGCTGTTACATCAGCCGTTGCTCCCACTGCTCCTCCCACTGCCGGTCCTCAGGTCTTTGGAGTGGGAGACCCGACTGCACCTACTGTGACACCACCAGCGGTAGTCGCCTCCGATGTTCGTGTGCGTGCCCCGAAGATCACAGCTCTCGGAAACTTACAGCGGTCTCGTCCTGCCCGACCGGGAAGTGTATCTACCGCACCGGATATGGGGGAACCTGCTGATACTCAACCAGCTCCAAAGGCACGGGGTGCACGTTTTACCCGAGCAGCTGCCGAAAAGTCTAAAAGCAATACACAAAAGTTAGTTGCTAATAAACAGCTTGGAGGATCTGTTCTACCAGACTACATCACTCAGAAATTCAATCCTTGTGCGATTCGTGGACTCGGGTATTTCGATATCCACGGTTCGCCAATGGGAATGGCTGCTCTCTCCTCTATCTTCATGGTCTATCTCCTTGATATGACTGTTGGAAACAAGCGGTCATCAGCTCAGGCTGGAGGATTTGCTGGGTTCTCTGTTGCCGTATTCCTCTTAAATATCTACGCCTACCGTGAGCTCAAGTGTGTGGATACGAGCACCGTGACCGCATCACTCAAGGCCCTGGCTCTCCCGCTTGCCATTGGACTGCTTTCGGGAACGACTGGATACTACGTTCTCAAAAACAATTATGCCGATTTCCTGCCTCTAGATGGAACACATTTTGACGATGGGACTGGCGGAGGTCAATCTGCTAGCTCTTCGAAACAGGCACACTGTAATGCCCCGAACGATGAGGGACAGATGGTATGTGAGGCCTACCAGGACGGTAAGCGCATTACGAGCGTCCCTGTGAAGTGAGACGCTTCACGAGAGCAAAATAACCCATCATCTGAGTTCCAGTATGCCGACCGACCTCATTGCCATTGTATACGCCAACCATCGTCGGGACGTGGGTCACCTTGAATGACAAGGCCAAGGCAGGATCCTCCGCCGTATCAACCGTGCGCCACTGAATTTGCTTGTAGTCATCTTGAAGCTCGTTCACCACAGGTTTGACGGCCTTGCACGGTGCGCATGTTGCCGAGGTGAAAAAGTAAACTTGCATGACTATATTACTCTTCTAGCTTTTCTATGGTTAAATGGGTTTTCTCCACCAATCTGTATGCCACGGCCCCGTGAACCTTTGACTTCTCGAGATCATACGCCTTCGCATTCAAGGTCTTCTTGAGAGCAGAGATCAGGGCGGCGGACAGGAACTTTGCGTCCAGCGATCCCGTATTTGCTAGAATAGCGTTTACGAGATCGGTTTCTGATAGCGGCGCACCCATAATCTTCAGGGGGATCCCTGAGAGGACATTGTCAATAGACGTTCCTACACGCACCACCTTCTCGGTAAGATCGGACATCTGAACTTCCTTTCCCTCGCTCGCTGCCTTATTCGCCAGCTGATCCGCATAATCGTTCCACTTGCTATCCGTATCCTCTCCACCCGTATGTGCCTTGACATGCACGAACTGATGTCCTCCAAGTCCTTCCAGCTCCTTCAGAATCTCCTCTAGAATCACTCGGTGAACCACAGGCTTCCCCTCCGATGTTTTCCAGTCCTTCTTCCGCCATCCAGACACCCACTTTGTCAGACAATTGATGGAGTATTCGGAATCGGTGCAGATGCGTACAACCACGCCTGATACGCTGCGCTGTGTCTTGAGCCCTCGTATTCCCTCCAGAATACCGGTGAGCTCCGCTGTCTGATTTGTCTGTGAACCTTCGGCCGCAAGAGGACGGCCAAACGAGAATTCAGGGGAATCCGGATATACAGCTGCGTACGCCCCCCGACTGTTCTTACGACCATTGTTGATCGAGGATCCATCTGTGTATACACTCAACATTGCTATGATTTATACTGGTGTGCGAGTTGCGGCGTCCGTTTTAATACGCTTCCACAGATCTACAACCTCCCGTGTTTCACCAATGTGTTCTGGAATTATAACGTACGGAACGGTCTTGAGTTCACGGGAAATACACCGGCTCTGAATAGCTGTCTGAACGTTATTCACATATTCAACATGGAACCATACCCGTGACCTGTAACTCTTGGTTTCTAGCCAGCGACGAAGAGACTGTTGACAGGCCAGTGACAAAAAGTGTGCGTGCCAGACCATCAGTAGTTTAATACGTTTAGATGATTTCGAGGTCACCCAGATCTCAAACAACTTTCCAAACTCATCGACGGAACACACAGTCGCAGCATCAATCTCAAACGTCTCAAGATCGGCGGCATGTGTAGTCCTGTAGTCGTTCCATACCCGAATCATCTCACGATCGTCCATTGGTTCGTGAAATAACATGTGAGGCGGAGGGAACTGAATCATCATTATATTACTCACCCTTCAACTCTGAAACAATCTTTCGCACGGGGATGTCCTGAGAAACAATGTAGAGGCTGTTCTCTGTAAGAACAATGAAGCACCCATCAATGCGAAAAATGTTCTGGACTGTGGATGTATATTCGCTCTCGTTCTTCACAAGATATTTGGAAGTGTCCTTGACGCCAATGCAGCACTTCTTGTCACGGCTGTCCGTCCAGTAATCTAGGAGGATCGGACGATCTTCGTCGACCGAAATCTGAGCGGCACGAAGGAGAACCGAAGCCGGTGGGATATTGGGCGCCGGCGTCGTCATTTGTAATGACTACTGTTTTGCGTCTAAACCTTGTGAACGCAGTCCTCCAACTTAAACCTCGAGCGCATACCGAGGCAGGGAGTGTCCGACTTGGGGATGGCGAGGATCTGCTTGGCCTTGTCTGAGATGAAGCTGTCTTCTTTGCCGAACAGTTTCGCCATCTCTGAGAGGAGAGTGACGACCTGGTCGACCGACTCCGACACCACTTCATTCTTCGGCTTCCGAATATTCTCCTCGAAATCGGATATGACAGTGCCAACTGCCTCATGAAGCAGGGTCTCTGAAATCAGGCCACGGGTGTGAAGCTCGCTTGCAAACACACCGAAGCCACGGCGAAGCTCCTTCTGCTTGTGCCAGATACAGAGCGCATCCTCGAACTCTGGCTTGCTCATCGTTGTCAGGTCGGGGAAGGAGATGGTCTTGGATTGATCGAACATCTTGTTGAAGGTGTCGAGCGAGCAGTAGATCTGTAGGTCCTCGTGCACTGCCGGCAGCGCTTCACAGAGCTGGGCGAACATGTCAGCCAGCAGCTTGGCGTAGAACGGCATCGACACGCCACGATCGAAGATGAAATTGACAACACGCATGCGGAAGGTCTGATCCCGCTTGCTGATTGTCTCAACAATCGTCTTGGTCTTGTCCTTGAGGTTCGAGGCTACAACCTTGTTGACGATGCCAATGATGACCTCGTAGTCGGGGTCGTCCTTGAGACGAATCGTGGACTTGAGTTCCGTAATAATATCACGGCGCCAGGAGTCGTCGTGCGGGTTGCGGCGCTGGACGGCAAACTTCTTGGGCTTCTTGATGTAGATCGGTGCGACAGGAGCCAGCTGCATCGCAGAGATCATATCCAGAACGGCAGGTGGGATGGGGAGATGAACGGCGGTCCGGAAAGAGTAGAGTAGAGTAGAGTTCATCATGATGATTCGATGCTCTGTTCCAGTCTGAGAGATTACGTATCCGTTTTGATCGGTTCATAACAGTGAAAACGGATTTAGAGTTGTGTACCTAAATAAGGTAGTGCCCGACATCATGACATCTCTTACCGAATCAACACCTTTCTCGCACACATGGGTACTGTGGTACTTTGATCCCCGCAACAAGGACTGGAGCCTCACCAACTACAAGAAAATCGCCGATATTTCGACGGCACAACAACTCTGGACTATCATCTCCGCTATTCCCCGTGAAGCTTGGGAATGCGGCTACTTCTTCTTCATGAAACGGGGATTCCGGCCTATTTGGGAGGTTCCCGAAAACGAGCACGGCGGGTCTTGGAGCAAGAAGATTCCTACGTGTGACATGTATGATATCGCCGTCGATCTCATCGTTCACTCCATTGCCGCTGAAGACAATATCATGCTGGCTCGGCACGATGCGTATGTCGGCTTCTCCACGTCGCCCAAAGGGGACTTCAATATTGTAAAGCTGTGGACGAACTCTGTCATGCCCGGAAGTGCGAGGACGTACCTCAACAGCGGGATGAAGATGACCGTCACAGACGATGTAGTCTATACAGCACACAAGTCTCGCCGATAATCAGCTAGAATTCTGAACCAGTCAATTTTTTAGATTTGTAACAACTATCAAGAACAGGTAGATAGCTACCGCAAATACGAGGACAATCCCCATACAGTATCCACACCACTGCGTATCCTCATCCTCGAGAATTCTGGAAAAACGGGCGGCGGTCATATATATCTACTTGTTTTGGCGGCTCCTTAAACTTCTTTAGCAATTCAACCGCATCTCCCCGCTTCTGGATCTTGTAATCATTGTCATTGACACGCTCCCAGAGTGTGGTCCGTCCATACATGGTTTCAAATGCATGGTCTGCCGGATACTGGATCCCCATTTCCCTCAGAGTATTCAGAATACCATACAGCTTTCCACCGTCGTCTGTGATCACACAGAACCACGCATCATTCAGAAGAACAGATGGATCATAGACTAGCTTCCGCTCCTTTCCGACATGGCCATAGAGGGAGGTAGATGCCTGGTCCTGACCCAGCTCAGCAAAGTCCATTGTCATGCTCTCGAGACCAACAACATTACCGACTGAATCGTAATTATAGTTCGATACTTCCGGTGCCTCCTCCGCCGACTTACGGGCCATCATGCGCTGCCCGCCCTCAAAAGAACGTTCCATGTACGGAGGCGGCTGGTGAGGCTTACTTGGGTCCATTATTCTCTTGAACCGGACTTCTTCTAAGTCTTTTTACTTGGGAACAATGGACGAAACTCCAGACGGTTTCATCTTGGCACCTGTGTCCTGGATCGCCTTTCCAATCAGAAGAGGCATAGCAAGATTTTTCATGAGAGACGCAGCAGCTGTGGTGGCGTAGGAGAGAGAGTATCCGATTGCAATTTCGTTCTCGTTCTTGGCATTCTTCACCATAACTTTGGAGAATTCAGAAACTGCGTTAATCATTGCCATACGAGTATCAAACGGCAGGTCGACATTGAGTGTCACACCTTTTGGCAAGTGCTTTGAGAGATCCTTATTATCCATGAACCCTTTGATGAGTTCAGGGGTCGGCATACCATAGATGAACTCTACCATTCCTCCCAGCATTCCGCCCTGTCCGTTCTTCACAGCGTCGTCAATGTTCTTCATGAGGAAAGAATAGAGTTCCTTCTGTTTTGCTGATAGCTCGGCAAGTTTCGAGGCGTCATAGTCGTAATGCTTATCTAGAATTGTCTTGGTTTGGGCGATCACCACCGCCCAATTCGGGAAATTGCCCTTCATGTTTGTGAACTCTTCTCTCCGCCGGTTCTGGCCGTAGAGAACAGCGATCAGGATTAGGATGGATGCTCCTATCAGAATGTATCCGATAGTCATTATTCTTATTCTTTAAGCAGAGGAATTGGAGCACGGCATCAAGCACAGCTTGATTTCACCCAGGTTGGCAATGACATACTTAATCATCATGAACCAATCGTTCTTCATGTAGAGCTCCAGGTTGTTCGAGAGGTTCGTGCACTTGGTAAAGAGTACGAGGTGGGGCAGGGAAAAGCTCCCGGAAATAATGGCGTTCGTCTCCTCCTTCTTGACACTGAACTCCGAATCCGAATCTCCCAGAACTGTTTCACGATTGGCAAACTGGCCCTTGCATGACAACACCAGGGTAGATCCCACACTCTTGATATCCACCGTCTTTGCCATCAGGAGCGTCATATCACGGCACTTCTTCTGGAAATCGATCGAGGGCATCGTAATGCGAGCCGAGAACTCTGTGGATGGCATCTCGATATTGGGCTCGTCACGATCGAGGAGGGAAAGGGAGTACCGTGTCACCTCCTTCTTGTCCCCGTTCTCCAGCAGGATACGGAGATGGTTGTGATCGCCCTTCTCAATGTAGAATGTGAGGGTATCGTCATTGGTTGCCGTCTTCACAATACGATAGAGGTGGTCGGTATTCAGACCAATAACGGTGGGCGTAGAGCACGAATACTTCTCGAACTTTGAAGCCTCAAGACGGAGGTGAACCAGGACAGTGCGAGTATTATCCATCGCCGCCATCTTGATCCCGTCCTTGTCGAAGGTGAAGTTCATCTCGACCAGGATACACTTGAGAGCCTCAACGAGAGTGCGAATAGCTCCAGTCTGAACTGTTTTCGCCTCCACCAAATAGCTCATTTTATTAGTTCGGGGCGACTTGCTTAAATACAATTGAACACACCTCCTAGGATGTATCCACATAGGAACTCCACGATATCCACAAAGACATTGACGTCGGTGATATCTAGAAACTGGTAGAGAATGAAGACGGGAACAAGCAGTCTGAGCTTGTATGCCAAGACCCCAAAGGCCACATGCCAAAATGAGTTCCAGTTGTCTGTAAATAATCGGCGAGGAGAGTAGGATGTCATGGCTATATCTCTGGCCGCTCGTATTGATGGGTGTTCTAGGAATCCTGATTTTGTTGGGAGTGCTGATGGGCGTGAACCTAGTTTTGGGCTTGCTGGTCGCATCCTTATACGGTCTATTTCCGAAAGAGGTTCTGTTTGAGTCGGTGGCGTCAAGATTACGAAACAAACAGGTGGAAGAGAATATTCAGGCAACATTTCGGATGGAGTGCCAAGAAGCACCTCCTCCGTCATGCCTCTTTATTTGGCAGCCACATGGTTTAATCTCAGTTTCGTCCGTGTTATTCAATGGCGGTCTCTGTAAACACCCAAACTATCGTGCCAATCATGCTGTCACTATGCCATTCTATCACTACTTCCCCGTGATAGGCGATATTATGCGCCACCTCGGAAGTATTCCGTCTGATTCTGGAAGTATCACAAAAACTCTTCGGAAAGGAGAGTCTGTGTCTGTCATGCTTGGAGGCGTGAGGGAAATGCTGACTGCTGAAGGAAAACATATGAAACTCTATATCCGCAACCGCACAGGTATATTCCGCATTGCTTTAGAGACTGGAACTCCGCTAGTCCCTGTTTTGACCTACGGAGAAAATGAGTTATTTCCCCGGTCGAATGAATGGTGGGCTACTGATCTCAACAATCTATTACATTCTTATGCTGGTATGGCAGTAGGTATTCCCACATGGAAAGCTCTACAAAACTGGTTAGAACTGTCGTATCGACCTCTCAAACCAATCGTGACACACGTGGGATCGCCAATCCCTGCTAGCGGGGATATACCTACCTTGCGGAATACCTACATCAAAGCTGTAGAAGACCTGTTTAAAAAGACTGCTCCAGCTGGGTATACTCTGGAGATCATTTAAGCAACAACCTCCTCCTCCGCCTCTTCCTCATCGGCACCGCCCTTCTTGGCCTTCTTGCCGTGCTTGACCTTGACGGGCTTGCCGTTCTTGATCGTCCAGCGGTGGCCCGTCTTCTTCTCCCACTTCTTCAGCGTGCCCTTGCTCTTGGCCGCCGCTGACTTGCGCACAGACACAATCTTGCCGTACTTGTTGTACTTCAGGTGCTTCTTCGTCAGGCCACCCTTGGTGTGGTGGGCGGTTCCATGCATCACCGACGCACGAGATCCAACCGCACGCTGAGCTCCTCCAGTCATGAGTCCATCTAGAGCATTCATTGTTTATTATACTTGTAGAAGAATTACTTCTTGAGCTGGGAGGAGACGTCCTTGTCCGACAGAATCACTTCGGATGGCATTTCGAGGTAGAGAACGCTGCTGAAAAACGGCGAGACTCGGTGGTTAAACACGATGCCTCGAATCTTGTCGTTACTGGATAGGGTGGAGACCAGACGGTTTTCGATGATATTTTTCTGTAGAGTTTTCCGTACAATTTTCACCTGAACCTTACACGAATCTCCATTCCAGGCGCACAGACCAGTGCACGCATCTTTAGGAGACCCAGTGCACGAATGCCGCATCTTGCTGTAAAACTCGGGTGGGTCCTCAGCTTCCGCAAATGTGAGCGAATCATCCATCCACTCGTGGAGTAGAGGGCGCAGAGCGGTGACATCGGGCGAGGGATGGGACAGAACATTGCGAAGATCGGGGTAGTCGTCCGTCATAATATCTTTCGAAAGTTGATAGAGCAGGAATTCAAAGATCTCAGCTTCATATGTGATAGACCTGGCAAGTTTGGTATCAGTTTCAGCTGGGTCGGCGTAGGCGATCTTCTCTTCTGTCTCATCATGGACGGTTTGGGTAATTTCAGTGGGATCCTGAATAATGATCTCGCCCGATTGGACGGGAATACGAAGTCCGGCAGCAGTAATCAGTTCCACAACATTGTTCTGATTGTCCGTCGAATCGTGGGCGTAGGCGTATCCCGGATGCGTCTCTTTCGCATGGTTCAGGATATCTACCATTGCGGATTTCTGAGGATACTGATCTTTCGGGATATCGGCGTATCCGGCAATCCGTTCCGTCATAAATGTTGGGATCTGGGATGTAGGTCGGAAAGGGAGCACAAACGTTTCTGGGAGGAAAAGAGCCTGTGCTCGGCGGTATGGATCCATGACAACTTTGAGTTCCATAAAACGATCTTTGAATACCTTGTTTGCAAATGCAACCGCCTTATCAATTGTAGGAATATTCCGGACACATGCCGATGTCCGGAGTCCTTCGAGCTTCCCTACAAACTCTTTCGGGAACGGGTTCTTGTAGATGTTTGCATTGTAAACCGGTGTAGTAGATGTCCTCGATACGTGAACCAGGTAATCCACACTACGAGGATCATCAACATTGACTAAGATAACGGCAGCCCGCTTCACGTCACGCACGGCACCGATATTCATGAAACATCCAGTGGAAATAGACTCGCCGACGTAGAGAACATAGAGCATACAGTTGAGTGAGAGTGCCGAATACTCCAGCTCTTCAAGCGGTGTCAATTCCCTTTCACGGAACGCCTTATCGATGGAGGAAATTCGGGCCTTGATCTTATCTTGATCGTCAGTATCTGCCATCTTCCAGGTGCGGAAGAACGAGCACCGCTCAACAATATCGGGGTTCTCGGCCGGGTCACGAACGCTAGATGATGCGAGTCCAATCACCTTTGACAATGTTTCTGACGCCCGACCTACACCTGCCCGGAAAAATCCCGAGTTGCCTGAATGAATACGATTTCCAGCATCAACCGTGGTCGAATAATCAAGTTTGAGATCGGCGATCTTTCCAATATCTTTCGGAACGTAAGCTAGACGCAGTTCATCCAGACGAGTTTTGGTATCTCCAAGGACGTAAAACAGTTCGGCGAGTTTAGGCTGGACGCTCGCAACTACCGGCTTGTATTCCTGCGACCCCGTAAAGCAGCATGGGATCTGCTTGTTCGCAGTTCCAGCCTTATACTTGACATACCCAGGGAAGACAGAGGTGGCATCACGCTGGATCACCGGGAACTCAGCGGTATCCTGGGTCTTTTCCACATTCTTATCGTTTGACCGCACCTTTCCACTGCAGACCGGGCACTTACCATCTACCAACTGTTCTTTCTTCAGGGGAATACGGTCGAGGGTGCACCAGAACTCGGGGCAAATAATCAGACCGTCAGGATCCTTGACATCCATCGCCTTTGATCGTCCATCACTGCGTGGATCATACTCAGACATCTCGCCTCCTTCATCGAACCTGGCGAGTTCGTCCGATCGCAAGACAGCGGGTTGGCGATTCTTCTCGCACTTCTTAGACGCCGGAGAATCGGAGGAGTAGAGATCGGGGTTGAAATCACGGAGCTGGGTCAGGAAGTAAGTGGATAAAGAGGTAGCTCCACGAGAACGAACAACCTTTGCCTTCTTAATTTCAGGTGCTGCTTCCTCCTTCTTTTCCGATACAGATAATCCAGCAAGTTCACCCAGAAGTCCATCGAGGAAATCGTTGTCATCGTTCTCAGACGATTCGGTCACGGGAACTGTTGCGATCTCCGATTCCACTGTCTCCATCCGCTTGGGACATACAGCATCAAGATCAGGGTTGTCTGGATGAATCAAGATATCACGCAGGATAGAAATGTATCCTACCGTGCGACGCATATCTGGAGCATGAGTCACCGCTGCCTCCTTTGCGCTGAATTTGAAGGATGGAAGAAGGGAATATCGCCGCTCTCCGATATCTGGATTGTCGGACACAATCTGCTTGACGCCCTGGAGAAGAGCAGTGATTTCATCGGACGATAGATCTGGAAATTGGTCCCGGATATCATCTGGGCCGACAAACTCGTTCTCTTTCAGCATTCCAAGAACACGTAATTGACTGTCGGTCAGTCCTGTATCGCTCTGGTCGCTCCGGAGGAACTTGAAAACCAATTTGTCCTGATCGGTGGTTTCAAAGATCTCACGAAGACAATCGAAGCGGCGGAAATCGGCGTCCCTGAGTTCAGTGGAGTAATGAATGACTGCTGACATATCCTGAATAACCCACCGATCATCTTCGTAGTCTGCCGGATCCAAGAAGGCGGCAAGTCCGTCAATCGATACGAGGAACTCCTTGACCTCTTTCTGGAGTTCGGCATGATCGAGTTTTGAGTCAGGGGTTCGGGAGCACGAGATGGTGATTTCGGTAGAGTTAACAGTAATGCGATCGTAAGATGCCCGGGATGTTCCCCTGTAAAAGACGAGAGCAGGCTTGTTCTTTGACGGTTTCGTAGCAGCCCACCAGTAAGACCATGTCCTCAGATCGAGGTGGGGAGTTTTGGACTTGTTATCAGTAAAGAACTTGTGACGAGACTGTTCGGCACGGCTAGAAAAGAAGGACACTACAGGGATGGACGGAGATAGCGTGGTGCCGTAAAAGATCTGTTCGAATCGGTTACGAGACGCATTCCCAAAATCCGTATCGACTAGCGGCAGTTTCCACCGGACTTGGCTGATTGTCACGTGATCTGGTCGGGGAACGCTGAGATCGGAAAGGGCAGAAATAAGGTTGGTCTGGCGTTCTACCGATCGTAAGATATCTTCGGGGACAGCTGAGGGGGATCCGGTGCGCAGGCGAGGGTAGTATAGAACTTCAAGTTTGGGAACAAGAGTTGTATACGGAACAACCGTGAACTGTTTCACGGAGTATGGGTGAAGGTTCTTGAAGAGAGATTTTATCTCGATAGTCACCTGGGACGCAGGGGGTAGATGTTCTGGAGTATCTGTATTATTCAGTGGAAAAACCCAAGACCGCTCTTCGGGGACACCGAGGAGACGCAGTTCATGGAACGACGTTTCTCCGGCAGAATCGAGGGACATCCATGCCGACTTGTCATAAGAGGACGCATCAAGCGCAAGTTTGGGTTCACGAGACGCCTGGTAATACTCGATTCCCTTGTTGACAACCTGTCCTTCAGGAGACATACGTAGAAACAGGTTCTCCCATTTCCTGGAATCTTTCGAGTAGTAGTTCCCCTCAAACTGGCCGTTCACGTAGATACGTAAGCGGTCCGGATGGGTTCCCACAGCTTTACCAATACGATATTGGACGGTGTCGATGGTATCGTCAGTGAACATCGTAATGGAGGTAGAGGACCCGGTTTGCGTATTAAGAACTGGGACGGTGACTTCCTCCGACATTATTATATTGCTCAAAAATAATGTCATCAATCGGACTTGGAAGTAGCAAGAAGGGATCTCGTGTTGCTGATTCATCCATGATGACTCGCAATATTCGGCAGACGGCAAATTCTAGTTCTGTGAAGAATGATACATTAACTCTAGGGAATCTCGGTATTCCTAGCTTTCGTGTACCTGCTACCCAAACAATTCAGACAATTTACAGGGGACTAACACCCGCTGATATGAATGCTTTGAATTCTGCAAATCAGGTGGCTAGGTATATTCGCAATTATGCTCCAAACCCAATATATGAATCCGGCTATGCGATTCCCGACTTTACCATTCCGAATGTGACGTATGTCAGTGGAACCGGCACAGACTCACCGTATGTTGTTAGTTACAATGGTGAAACGTACATTGCGAATGGCGGATCATCGGGCGCCGGTTCTGCGTTTCAGAACGTATTTCTACGTGCTGTTGTTGCTGTAGAGGGTGCTCCCAAATATGTATCAGGAAGTGACTATGATAGCGAAACTGGCATTGCAAACGGTATTTTGTCAACGGTAGTTAGTGGAGTGTCTGTTGAAGGTGCGTGGCTTGAGATCACTGCACCCTCTGCTTTTGTTCTAACATCATATAACCTATTATGGCTCAACGGCGTTTCTGCTGGAATTCCGGATGACTGGGTTATTGCCGGGTCAACAGACGGAGGTGCTACATTTACACTCGTGGATACACAGATAGGCCAAGTTGCTACTTTCGTAGCTAACGGTCTAACCAATGTTTCTTCGTGGTCGCTACCGTTAAACACAAGGGCGTATACAACTCACCGGATCATTGTTACAAAGATCAGCGCCGGAACAGAAATTGTGGGTATAGGATCATGGAATCTATTCACAAATATACAAATCAACTAATTTTATAATATTTACTACAAGCAAGTATGTCCTCAGCGTTCAATGCCAAAAATGGAGGTCTATCCAGCTCAAGTGATCTCACCCGCCTTCGTCGCCAGACAGCTGAACTGGCAGCGTATGCGACATATCTGGCAGCTGGAAACACTAAGAAAATATCCGCACAGTCGGGAACGACTGCAGGGATATTGGCGGTGCAGACATCATGTAAAACAATAACGAATGCGTCTACAACAGGGAGCACAGTTAATCCGTTTACAAGCTTACCAGTTACCCGGCCTCTCTTCCCAGTAACGTTTCGGTATATACCAACAAACTATTAGAGTGGAGAGTCTGTAATCTCCATCCCGCAGTAGGGGACGGGTGACCGAGAATAATTGATGGGATTATACACTCCAATCTGTGAAGCATCCTGTAAAAGTCGCCGGAAATTCGCCCAGAACTCTGGGGTGTGCTTTCCTGTAGACAACTCGGTCGTCATCAAGTGAGCCATTTCGTGAAGCACTACAAACATCACAGTATTCAAGTCGATAAGAGGGTATCCTGGCGGATTGGTCTTATCACGCAAACATATCACAATTTTTTCCCCCTTATTTTCGGAATAGGATGTATCGGGGGACGTCATGGAGTTCTCCATGATACTTCGTGGATTGTATCGGTCCACTAGGTTCTTAGCTGTAGGATCACTGACAAACTCCTCCTGTCCGTAAAAAGCCGCAACCTTGTCCATGTTTCCCTTGATCGTTGCCAGCATTTCTGCTGCCTCTTTCTTATTGGGAAGATCTTGAACGAGATACCTTTGACCATCTTTCTCAGATTTGATGGATACTAAATTTCCGGGACCACCATTGACATACTGGTAGAGCAAATAGCCCAGCATGGCAATGATAATGACCACCACATGTGGTGTAAACTTCATTATATCATCGCTTTAAATTATCGTTTGTCGTTTAGTGGACGGGCTTGGCACCGGCACCCGACTCGCCGATCTCGAGCTCACGGCGGTAGAGGTCCGGCTCGATCGTGGAGTTCAGGAAGGGCGAGATAGCCGCACGGGGGTTCGGCGGGTCCGAGCGCACATCGAGGTTAGCGTTACGGAGGGACTGGCCGACCGTGTTAATACCGTAGTGGTAGGTGGGTGTCAGGAAATTCTGGCCCTTGAGATCACCGAGGCCGACAGGGTTGGTGGCCGCCCAAGACGCACCGAGACCTCCCTTAGGGAGCAGCTCCTCGGGCGACAGAACCGTCTGGGAATACGACTGCTGGCCGGTCGGGTGGCGGCTCTCCGTCGACAGAGAAGGGGCCTGGTCGCCACCCTCCGAATGGGGGTTCACGACCGTGGGGGCAGAGGGGTTGTTCGAGAGGGGTCCCTGGGGCTCCATTCCACCGACCTCGAGGCCCTCACCAAGGAACTTCGAACCGCTGTAGGCATTCACAACGGCGACGAGGACAACAATTCCGGCGACGACAGCACCGAGGCGAACGAGGCTGTTCTGAGATAGTTTCATCGCTAGTTTATATTGTTCTGTAGACAAAAAGAATGGATAAAAAGAAGCCAGGCTTCTTTGACAACGTTTTCCAGGACGTTCTTGATTTCAGTAGTCGGCCCGAGACGCACTCCTACATTGAACTACATATTATCAAGCCCCTGCTCTCCCGCATTTTTCACCAGCTCTACCCCTACCTTATCGGTATCCTGATCCTCTGGATTCTCATGTTTGCTTGTCTTGCTGTCATTCTTCTCATGCTGATGCGTGGAAGTATTCTTGACAGCATCGTTGTCTTCCGGAAATAGAACGTTGGTGAGCTGCTGCTTGTTTAGACCCCAGAACCCCCTGAGCTTACGCTGCTTCGCAAGGTCACGGAGTTCAACGATTGTCATTTTCTCGATCTTGTATCGAGACGGGAGTTCGGGCATACTTAGAAACTCAACAAGCTTTGCCTTTGGTAGAATGTAATAGTTCTTGAGCTTGAGTCCACGCTCCACAACGAGCTTCTTAAGGGCAGATAGAGGAAGAGAGTTCAGGTCAGACATTTCGTTATTTAATCTGTTTTTACCATAACAGAGCAGGATGGATCTCATATCCGTTTTGGTGGTTTTGTTATGTACGCTTGTCGCCATCTTTGCGGCACTGTATGCATACGGCATGTCAAACCTCCAGGAAATCAAAGACAACTGGGTGAAGTATCGCTGTAACCCGGTATACATGCCGATGGCGGGAATGGTCGGCTCCGATATTTCAACAAACTTCCTAAACTGCACTCTCCAGTCCGTCAATACATATGCGGGGTTCATCATGGATCCAATTTACCAGAACTTCAGTATTCTTACAGATACGCTTGGAGGACTCATGAAGTCGATTAACGATATGCGTGGAGCTGTTACGGGCGCATCGTCTGGATTTATGGGTATTATTCAGTCAACCTTTGGAAAGATTCAGAACACGATTCAGAGCACCGTTCAGCTATTTGGACGTGTGCGAACAATCATGAACCGTATGATGGCAGTCTTTGCCGTGATGATGAATATTGTGTCTACAGGAGTTCAGACAGGAGTATCGGTCAAGGAAGGACCGGTAGGACAGGCGGCTGAGTTTTTCTGTTTCGATCCGTCTACCCTCATATTCACATCAGAAGGCACAATACCGATTCATGCTGTTCGTCCCGGAATGCGACTTGCGGACGGACAGATGGTCCGCAGTGTTCTAGAATTCGACAGTCTTGGAACCAAGATGTTTACAATTGGCAGTATCCATGTATCTGGCAACCACAAGATTATGTTGGATGGGAAGTGGATACGGGTAGAAAACCACCCCCTCGCACAGGAGGCTGAGTCTTGCGAGCGGGTCTTTTGCCTGAATACGGAGAATCACACTATACATATAGGTGGGTTTCACTTCAAGGATTATGAGGAAACAAGTAATCCAGCGATCTTGTCCGAATTCTTCCGCCAGGTCCAGTCACATTATGGAGGATATATCTCCGCAGAAAAGATTGAGAACCCCGAGAAGTATCGCTATACTGGTATATTACCCACCTCCCATGTGATACTGGATGACAACAGTCTTGTTCTAGCGAAGAATGTCAGGATTGGGGATGTCCTGAAGTACGGAGGAGAAGTAGACGGAATCGCACATCATCAGATTCACGGAGTCTCTCTATACAAGGACGTTCAGATTGCTCCCGGATCGTGGATTCTTAATGAGAACGGAGTCATTCCAGTTACAGACATTCACTCTAGCAAGAGGCACGATTATATCCAATTCATTACGAGGGCGTGCCATTATGCGGTGGCTTCACCTACGGGTGAATTTGTCATTTTGGACGACCACGAAGTTCCTGATGAAGATATTCATACGTGGCGTGATAATGAAATTCAAAAAGAGGTTGTGTAAAAGATAATGGATGCCCTGTCAGTAGGAGCAGTGGTGATTGGCCCCCTTCTTATTTTGGGAGTCATAGCATACACCTACGTCCAAGCAAACCTTGAAAAATTACGTGACGAATGGACGACGTATCGCTGTAACCCCCTGTTTGTTCCCTTTGCAGGTGGGATTCAACCTGATGTGTCGACGATTGACAACTTTCAATTTTGTTTGAATATGATGGCGAATGAGATCTTCAGTAAGTTGATGGAGCCCGTTCACTTAATGTTCAGCGTGTTTGCCGGCATGCTTGGAGCGATTAATCACGATATGGGATACATTCGTAATTTCTTAAGTGGAATCCTGACATTTATCACGTCGTTTGTAGGGGACATGATGGCCAAGATCCAGAACACATTTGGGGAAATGGTTGCGCTCATGGCTCGTATTCGAAACTTGACAGCACGTATCTTGGGATCGGCGGGGTATGCCGCAACCATCATGATCACCTCCGCCAACTTAATCAAGTCTCTCTGGGAAATGTTGATAACACTCGTTCGCACAATTGTCACAATTCTCTTTGCGCTTTCAATTATTCTTTCTTTCGTATTCCCTCCGCTGCTAGTGTTTGCCATCGTACTGGGGAATTCACTTGGTATGTCCTTCTGTTTCCACCCCGACACATTGGTCCACGTTGTTGGAAAAGGTGCCATTCCAGTTTCGAGAGTCCAGGTTGGCGATGTTCTTGCAGAGGGATGCGAAGTCACTGCCACAATGCAATGTCTTGCGGACGGGGTTAAATTATTCACCTACGAAGGTGTCGTTGTGTCTGGAGAACACCTTGTCCGTGAAGCGGGAACGTGGATATACGTGAAAGATTCAGAAAAATCTATTCCGTATGTCGGCGAGAACCCAGAGTTCATCTACTGTCTGAATACAACGAATCATCAGGTCCCGATCGGAGGAACAGTGTTTGCGGACTATGAAGAGATCGAGGAGCCGCCGAATTACGAGGCTCTAGATCCAACAGATAAGGTCACAACTGCGCTCGGACATACTCCACTACTACTTGCATACCCTGGAATGCGGACTTGGGATGGTATTATCAAAGCAGTCGTACATCTCCCCCATGGCAAAATGCAGATATTCATAGGAAATCATGATGGACTCTTCATGCTGAACGGAAACCGTATGGTCCGAGACTACCCCGATTCTCACGATCCTGTCGAGCTGGCCGAAATTCAAAAAAGAGTTCTAGCTGAACTCAACGGAACTGGAATAAAAATGTAGTCGGGTAATAACAATAGAACTATGAAGGACAAGACATCCGTCGTTCTCGCTGTAGGTGTTGCTGCGTTCGCCGTTGCGCTTATATCCCGTTTTCTCCTGACAGGCCAGGTTACTCGTGAGACGTTCATGCAGCAGGATATTGGTGCTCCCGTTGGCGGTGACAACGAGGGGGTCTACAATGGAATTGATATTTCTAATGGAAATGCGTGGTCGCAGACGACTGCCCCCACACCCCTGAAGTCGTATGAGGCGGCGAACGACAATGAACTGTTTGCTTTCCAGAACTCAACATTCAAGCCGGAGTGCTGCCCTTCCAGCATCACGGCCGACACAGGTTGCCTGTGCCTCGGGGACAAGGATGAGAAGTCGCTGGCTTACCGTGGCGGAAATCGTGTTGCTTAAAGACTCCAGTATATCAATAAACAATGTCCTTTGAGGTCCACACCGTTCTCAAAGAATGCTTTGATGATATTCGTAAGGAGTTTTCTTCTTTTGCGCAAGTTCTTGATGCAAATTACCCTGAACCTATCAATTACAAAGCCGAGGTCGAGCGATTCAAGACAGAGGTCCAGCCTCACTTCATGGCAATTGTCAAGAAGGATGACACACTGTTCGCCTCACCCCGCTTCTTTCTCCGTGGACTTGATTTTTCAGTCATGATCGCTGATGCGTCCGAGAAGAAGAAGGAGTCGATCTGGACCTATGCCCGCATGTTTCTCATGTGCTCGTATCTGGGATCGGATATCATGGAGACAGTTAAGGGTCTGTGGTCCAAGGTGACGGGCAAGGAGTCAACGGACGAAGTTGATAACATCCTAAAAGATACCGAGACGCAGTCGGGGATCACCGATCTTTTGGAGACACTCAAGGAGACACGTATCTTCAAGCTGGGAATGGAGGTCATGGAGAACTTGAATGTCGAGGCCCTGGGTCTGGATGCGATCGATTTCACAAATATTCCTGCGCTCATTGAGATGGCAAAGAACCCCGAGCACCCGGTCACGAAGAAGGCTATTGGGACAGTTCAGGCTCTGATCGAGCAGAAGATGCGATCGGGCAGCCTGAAGAAGGAGGATTTTGTGCGTGAGATTGAGATGCTGAAGGAGAAGTTCAAGCATTCTCTTGGCAAGCTGTTTAAGTCTGAATTTTTTGGCGAGACAAACGATCGCCCCACACAGGCAGCCGAGACAATCCTCAGCAATCATCCCGAGGCTCGTCGGGCCCGAATGTTGGCACGTCTACAACGTAAGGTTGGGAAGAAGTAAACTAAAGTCTCCCTATCACAATAATGAGTCGGGAGAAGTTCTGGTTAGACGATCCCGCCAACCTCTTTACCAACTGGAGTCGGTTCCTTCCCACAAATGATATGACCGTTCCAGAGGCCCTGAATGCTGTGATTCGGTTCACGGTCTATTCAAGCCTTCTGATCGCTGTTATTACGCAGAAGACTTGGTATCTCCTCCTGATTCCGATTGTCATGTTTGCCTCCGTGTTTTTGGTTCGGATGTTTCCTACGACACAGGTTCTAAAAGAGACATTCTCAGGAAACGGACCCATGCGCTATGCCACACCCACAGCGGCGAATCCGTTCATGAACGTTCTCTTCACAGACTATGTGGATAACCCCGACCGCTCTCCAGCTCCTCCGGATATTAACAGTCCTGGGGTCAAGCAGAGCATTGACGAGGCGTTTTCCAAGACAAGCGATCTGTTTATGGATACATCAAACAAGTATGGACTCATGCAGTCTGCTCGTCAATGGATGTCTCAGGCAGCCACCACCATTCCAAACGATCTCGACGGATTCCAGACGTTTCTGAACCGCGACAACGTTTCTCGTAAACATGATTCTGAGGCATATGTTGTTGCCAAGGGATCAACAACTAAGCCGGACGGCTATCTATGAGCTCCTGAATATCTCCAGCATTCATCAGAGCACCAGTATGGTGCCAACTCTGACCGCCCTTGTGGACGGCATAGGTGGGAAACCCCTCTATACCCTTCATAATCTGAGGAGGCATTGCCTGCTCCTCTACCTGAATAATCCGAAGTCCCTTGGACTGATCGCAAAAGTCCTGCCATGGTTTCTCGGAATTTTTGCACGCCGGACACCCCTCCTTATGAATCCGAACGATCATTGGAATAGACTGCGATAGTTCTGACATAACCTTGGGCTTATCGGACGGTTTCGAATACGACATAGGTTTCTTAGGCATTATTCCCTCTACTGAAAATATAATATCAGATGTCTTGCCCGACAAGTCTTTACCCAGTCAATGCCGAGTTATATTTCGGGAAAACCGCAGACGGAAAGCCAGTTCAGTTCAAGGGGATCCCTGCTTACCGTGAATTTCTCGCAAAACTTGCGGCGTCCGGGCACCCCTGTCCCGACGTATCCATGAGTATCACTCCTCCTAATCTAAAAGAGCCAGTAACACCATTTACAGGGTTCCTAGAATTCCAGCCGGCGAATCCTCGTCAACAATCTATGTATTCTGCTATGTCCTCTAGCTGGATCGGAGCAGACTCTACGCAGTCTGCGTTTGACACGGGACTTAATACGTCGCTTTCCCGATAGGCACGCCCCCCGCTGGCATAGGGTCAGGCAGAGCTCCCGCATCGTTCTTGGGGTAAGAATCGGGAACCTTGCCGTGATCTCCACCGTTGGGTCCGACGGGAGAATAGCCCCCACGAAACTTACGACGGTATGTCTTACGACGCAGGGTCCGACGAGACTTGCGACCGCCCTTCTTCGTAGCCTTGCGATATTTTACCATTTATACATGTAAGAGAAAGAGTAATGATACGCTCCGAAGTTATGGCGTGGGCAGCGATCCTACTCGTTATAGTCTTTGCGTTTGTCCTAATGCCAGTTCACGAACAGTTTGTGGATGCTCAGGGACGGTATACAGATGTGTCTCCGAACGCTCCTGCCCGTCCTTCTTGGATGAGCGCACCTACAACAGGTTCTCTTGTAAGTGCTTCTGGAGTACGGCCAGTGGATACGTCTACCGCTTATTCCCGCACAGCACCGCAAGTTACACGTCTAGGAGCTCCCACATCAAATATAGGATCGGCACCAGTAGGCGGTGGAGGTTTGTCATCCTCCACGTGCTGGGGAGATCCTGTGGATGGCGATTCTGGAAATTTTGTAAGCGGCGAGGCATACGGAAACTATACGAGCAAGACGATGGCTGCTGCAATGGCCTGCTATGGTGGCTCTTTCCCACCTCAGGGAACTCAACCTACATCGGCTCAAATGGAGTGTATTACAAAGTCCTCGGGATCATACAGTACGTTGGATCAAGCGAAAACTGCTTGTTCCGCCGATGCGTCATGCAAAGCAGTCCTCAGCCAATTGCGGGGGCCTGGTGGAACCGTTTATTCTAAATTTAACGAAGACGCAACAATCGGACCCACTGCAATGCGTAACCCGGGAATGAAGATTTATGTCAAGAAACCGTGTGCTGGTTCTCCGCCCGCCTCAAATCTCACACTCCTTCAATCTCCTACGGCGTCTGCTCCCCGCATAACGTCCACACTGGGCGTTGGCGACCCGTCTCTCTCTGGAATGAATGCCGCATACACATCTGGAATTATCCCACCATCAGGGAGTCCGTGGGAGGGACTCCGGGGTCTGACACAAATGGCATCAGAGGTGACAGATCCAGCGTTCCAGGCACAGACACGTCCAAACCCTCCTCTTGGAACTCTACGGCCAGTCGAACCAGACATGGGACTCTTTGGCCCCGGACCAAATGTCCTCCGTAAGAATTTGGTATCGTGTACGTGCGCATCCCAGGCTGCGGGGTGTTCCGTTCATCCCAGGCAATGATAATTTAACATGTAATAGTAATAGTAATAGTCGTCATGAAGTATATCCTTGTCGCTCTCATTCTTGTCCTGGCAGGAGTCCTTTGGCTCCTCCTGCCAGAACGTGAGGGACTGGAGAATCCGCTCCCATATACTGACCAGGGGTGCTGGAAAGATCAAGGAAATCGTGCACTGAATGGCGGACCCCAGCAGTATGGTTACACCGTACAAAGATGTTACGAGTATGCCAAGAACGCAGGGTCTGATACGTTTGCGCTCCAGGATAACGGTTGGTGTGTCACAAACAAGACAGGAGATGATTACAAGAAGTATGGAAAGGCAGAGGGAGCTTGTCCCCCCCTCGGAGGTGCCTGGGTCAACCATGTATACACCGTGAATCCTCCTGCTCCTCCTCCCCCTCCTGCCCCAGCTGCGTCATGCCCGACAAACGGCGAGGGAATCTCAAGCGTAAAACAGAGCGGCGGACAGAATATTCGTCTGTATACCAGCGCTGAGTGCTCTGCACTCCGAGGTAATTTTATTGGAAATGGTCAACGTGACTGGGGTATGAAAACTAATGATGTAGGTGAATGTTACGGAATACCTGGAATTAACATCTCGTTCTGTAATCAGACAGCTCCGCCATCAACTAACGCTGCTACAGCTGCGGGTGTTGCCCCTGCAGCTCCTCCTCCTCCCCCGCCACCCGCTCCTGCTCCTGCACCCCCGCCGCCATCTCCTCCTCCTCCTCCGCCTCCGCCCGCACCTGCTATCTCCTCCACCGACTCCCAAATGGGAACCCTAATAAGTCTCCTACAGCAGGATATCACTAGCCGTCGGTCCTCTCTCCTGAACACCGCAAATAATCCCAACGTTCCTGTCGGATCACTCCTGACCCAGTCGACTATGAATCCAAACTGGCAGCCTGCCGTAAACGGAACAATCCCAGGACCTTCGGCGGAGTCTATGGCAATGGGCCGAGGACCGTACGACGAGATCCCCAAGAGTTCGCTCGTCCCCTGTACGTGCCCTACCTATTCTATGAACTGCCCGATCCATGTAGGATCGCAGCCATCGTCCCAGGTTCCGGGAGATGTTGCCTCTGCTCTTTCGAAAGCCCAGGATCAGTATGACTTGATGCGGCCGTTCACAAACACCGATCGTGACGTTCCTGGTTTTTTAAACACGTTTAGCGCTTTTGGGTAATATATAATAAGTAGAGTATGTTCGGACTTCATAACCATCGTGGAAGCTGCTGGGTAAATGCCGCACTTCAAGGATTGTTCTCGTGTCCGATTCTCATGGATCGTTATTCGGAACGAACGAATGTAGATAAAGAAAATCCCGTAGATGTATGCCTTGAATCTATTTATCGCAATAAAGGCACAACCGGTCTTCGTGAATTCTTCGAAGTGATTAAAACAACATACCTCCCAGCCGGTGAAAACATTGGAGACAGTCATGAACTGATCGTTCATCTGTGTGACAAGCTGCCATGGCTCGATAAGGAGTTTCGATTTGAGACCGGGGATCGAATTGAGTGTGGAGGGTGTAAGACTATCCAATTTGAGAAAACAACATCTATCGATATAAACTTGGTTCCTTCTCAAGCTGGAATGCCACTACTTGATGCGATTCACGATTATGTTCGTCCACAAACAATCTCTGACTGGAAGTGCGACAAGTGTTCGCACGTGGGGTGTACAAAACAGGTTCTCTTTGGAACGTTTCCCAAAGTCTTGATGTTCTGGTCTACAACACCGATCGATTACTCGAGCTTGCTGGTATTGAACGGGAAACGGTATTTTCTATTTTCAGTTGTGTGTTTCAACGGAGGTCATTGGTGGTCGTATGCGAGAAAACTCCCGCCGGGACACGCCTGGTATGTTCTTGACGATACTAGCGTTCGAGAAATGGATTCCAAGAAGTTTCCAGTCGATCGCACGATGCGAGTCCTGCTTTATTTCCTATATGAAAACTAATGAGTCAACCCGACCTCTCGATAATTTTGACACTTGTGGCAGGTGTCATTGTCGTCGTTGTTATGTTAATGCTGGCAGTGACGGACTTTCTTGCCTTCATAACCTTCAGTGTTCTCATTGCTGTCATCTCGTTTGTTCTGTACTACTTTGGGTTCGTTACATTCAAGCTGGAGCCGAGGCAGTTAGATATTATATACAATGTAAACCCGTTCGGGAAGCGACATGATGATGCGGGGACCACCATGCCGGCACCTGTAGTGAACGAAGTGTTCTACGTATCGGACAATAAGTTCACATACGAACAAGCTCCGTTGGTATGCAAAGCCTACGGCGCTGAGATTGCGTCGTATTCTCAGGTCGAGCAGGCATACAGTTCTGGCGCCGAGTGGTGCGGTTACGGATGGTCGGAAGGAGGAATTGCCCTGTATCCCACCCAACAGGCAACATGGGACAAGATGCAGAAGGACACTGATCCCGCAAAGCGGATCAAGTGTGGTCGCCCCGGTGTGAACGGAGGATACTTCGACCCCAAGACAAAGTTTGGAGTGAACTGTTATGGACTCCGGCCATCGAAGCCGTCAGGAAGTGTTCCATCCACCGATCCGGCCATTGACAAGCTCCTCCAGATGCTCAAGAAGAACCTCAACTCCTTTGTTGTGCAGCCATTCAACTCCAAGATGTGGGCCGAGAATCCGGCGGTGAATATTCAGGCTGCACTGACATCCACGCCCTCTGCGTCTCCTGTCCCCGGCGCAACACAGCCTACGACCTCCCAGACTACAACACCCTCAACTACTGCGTCTACAACCTCAACACTCTTGAGCTCTCCCCCTGCTAAAGCCGCAACAACTACATCGACCGCTGCGCCCCCTGTGAGCTCATCATCATCATCCTCGACTGGAACTGACCCAATGGGAATAATTAGCGACCTGTTTAACAACCTAGAACAGACTGCTTCAAATTTTATCAACTGAAGAGATAAGATAGAATGAGTACCTGGAACCCCGATGACGCTCATGTATTACAGTCACGCTGGATGTTCCAGACACCTGTCAACGCACAAGATGCACCTCCTCGTACGCCCTTTGTCGGCTCGTTCAATGTTCCTCTGGCACGTGAACGTCTCCAGCCTAATAATTTTCAGTGGCTTCTTTACCGCCCTCAGGAACATGCGATCCCGCCCTTTGAGTATTTCAAGAATACCCGTGCTCCGTCTCGGGTTATGACGTCCACGAATTTTCACCAACCTAATAAGTAATAGCATGATCGAAGTTGCTCTGTTTACTGGTGTCGGATTGCTAGGTTATGTACTAGCTACCCAATACAAGGATGAACCTGTTGTTGCTCGTGAAAGGTTTACAGATGCGGCAGTTACATCGTCAGCCATTACGCAGAACGATAGTGTCACATATTCCCAGGACAAGGGTCACAACAATATGGTCCCGTTTTTTGGAGCCAAAGTGACCCAGAACATGCGTGCAAACGCCAATTCGTCTATCCTCGATACGTTCTCTGGAACGGGAACTGACTATTTCCAGAAGCGTGAAGTCTCTTCCTTCTACGATGTAGTGCCGGGCCAGGGCCTTCCGTTCGGAAACCAGAACGAGTCAGATTTCTTCCAGTCTCGTATGGTTGCTGGAAAGAACATGCACAACGTATCACCGATTGAGCAGGTGCGTGTCGCCCCGGGTGTCAACGACGGATACAACAATCTTGGTTCAGGTGGATACCAGCAGTTCAATGCGGCTCAGGAATTTGCCAAGCCTCGCACAACCGACGAGCGCCGGGCGGCGAACAAGCCCAAACTGTCGTATGATGCTCCAGTCATTCCTGGTTCGCATTACGTTACGCAGCCCGGTCTCCAGGCTCCAGTCATGAAGAATCGCCCAGATACGTTCCAGGTTCTGTCCGACGATAAGGGGGAAATGTTGTACTTGAATACCACAACAGGTGCGCAGGTAGCCCCTGCCTCATTCCCCCAGCAGATGTTCAAGGAGCAGCAGCGTGAGACAACAAGTACAGAACATTACGGTGCGGGTGGTGCGGGGTTCACGTTTGCCAATTACATTCGGGCGTTCACAGAGCCGTTCGAAGAGTTTATGAAGCTGACTGTAGGTGAGTGGTCTGGACCTGGTGGCGGTGCGGGTGCTGCGACTGAAGGAACATACCTCACAGACCAGTATCTCCAGGCATACACGAACCCTGGGCGTGAGGCGTCGTCTATGACAAATTACACGCCCCCGGGTAACATTCAGGTGAATATGGGAGAGGGTCAAGTGGGTGCTGTCAAGGTCAATAAGGATGAGGACATGCTCATCAACGCTCGCCAGTTCGTGGACCCTGCGAATATTGTAGGATCGGCTGCCTCGTCAGAGCAGCAGGGAGTCTACCGCTTCAACGAGCCGATCCCGCAGGATCAGCAGATTAAGAATATGGATCCTTCTATCCTGGATGCGTTCCGTTCAAATCCTTATACACAGAGTCTTACGAGTGTAGCATAAGAGTAAGAAGAGAATGGAGATTGGAGATGCTCTACAGTCTCTACTCTATGGTCAGTTGACGGTGGATATACAAAGGCCTACCCACCTTGAACAGCTTGAAATTTTGAGAGCAGTCGTAGCGAACCCGCCGGCTATTCGGAGACTGAAGATTGCGGGAGAGGTGCACCCGTGGGTGTCGATGCTCCTTCGGACCGTGGGCGAGACGGAGAAAATACCTTGCGAGACGACGGAGCAGATGAAACCAGTGTCGGAGTTGGCAGGGTCGGGGGTGTAGCAGAGTCCGCTTTGGGAACAAATCCACTGAAATGGTCGTCAGCAGCCTTTTTCAAGAATTCGTGTTGTCCCCGCTCGGTCGATTCAGGTGGGAATGTCTCAATCTTCTTGGCGATTGCGACGTAGGATTGGTTTAGGGTTTGACGATCGGCAGTTGCCATCATGACATCCTGGAGATTGGCACGGCCAGATGTATACGCATCAATACGCTGTTGAGTAGTAAGAGGTTTCAGTTCGTTGAATGTCAGTAAGTTTACGGTATTCAAGGTTGACTGGTTCTTCAAAATCTCAGCAGGGGTGACAGGTTTCACTGGAAGCATCATGTGGGTGGCATAAGCGGCACCGAAACAGCATACTGCTGAGGCAGCGGTTAAAGCGGCGATCATTATGTATAGCTGAAAAACAATTATGCGTTTGGTGGACGATGGAACACTCATGCGGGTTCAAAACAATCTTTTACAGTCCAAAAACATTCATAATCTACATGGATCATGGTGGTTCAACGTTCTCATATTCTTCCTTGTAGCTGCTGTTTTCATCTTCTTCCTCCGGACGCAGTATACGTCGACCAAATACATCCTTGAGGCAGAAGCGACTCGCAAAGACATTCCGTTCAAAGAGAATTCGTTCCACAACGCCGTGCGAAATCGTATTGATATGTAATATACGAATGCCTCGTCGTGCGGATCTGCTAAAACTAAAATTTGAGATGGTGTATCGTGGACTTCCGAAAGACAAGGCAGAAGCTCGGTTCAATGAAATCGTGTTTCCTCCGCCGCCGCCGCCTGCTCCTGCTCCTGCGCCTACAAAGTAATAAAAACGAATTGGAGTGTTCCCAATGTTGGAGGGAGAGATCCCGAAATGAATATCTTCTTCCTACACTGGAATCCACGAAAATGCGCCAAATATCACTGCGACAAACACGTCATCAAAATGATCCTGGAATCATGTCAACTCCTCTATACCTGTCACTGGGTTCATTCGGATGCCCCGCCTTACCTGGACTGTGCTCCAGGTGGGGGGTATAAACCCACTCACCGCAAGCATCCGTGTAATCTCTGGCTGTGCGAATCACTCGATAATTATCGGTGGCTCATTCAGCTTACCCACGAACTTCTGGACGAGTATCATTATCGATACGGATACGACCGCATCCATGCTTGCGAAAAACATCTCGAGTGGCTGGGAGCGGTATATCCTGTTGGTCTCGTATCTCGGGGTATAACCTCGCCTCGGTGTGCGATGCCGGACGAATACAAGACTGCCGGAGACGCCGTTGCGTGTTATCGGGCATACTACTGCGGAGCCAAACTTCGGTTCGCTACCTACCGAAAACGCCACCGTCCTCATTTCTTGCCCCAGTATAATGAGTGAAGGCGGTGCTAAACTATCTGTAACCGCAGCAGCCGCTTCTCAGAATCTTGGTATACGAGCAAAACGTGCTAAGAAAACTGTAGCCAAGCGTCGTAAATCTGACTCAGATCTATCCAAAGCTCTTCCTGCTACAGGAGCTATGGGTATTGAGAATCTGAAGTCTCGTGCCAAGAAGGCCAAGGACGCTGTAGCGGCGAAATCAGATGTAGCAGCTGATACACCATCAGCAGTATCTGCATCAACCCCGGGAGATGATGACGTATGTATCCCATCGAAAAATCCATCGGGTATTCCTCTTCCCGCTGGCTGGGATTCAACAATTGACCCAGCGTCAGGCCAGCCCTATTTTTACAAGGAGGGTGCGCCATTAAAGACTGGATGTGGAGCAACCTGGGAAGTTCCTACCCAACCTGCATTAATTCCACGGGATGATGACGTATGTATCCCATCAAAAAATCAATCGGGTATTCCTGTTCCCACTGGTTGGGATTCAACAATTGACCCGGCGTCGGGCCAGCCTTATTTTTACAGGGAGGGTGAGCTCTTAAAGACTGGATGTGGAGCAACCTGGGAAGTTCCTACCACCCCTGCGGCAATTGCGTCGTGGGTTGAATCGCAGCCAGATCTCGATCTCAAGGCTACAGTGGATACAACAGTTGTCGGAGAGAAACTTGGATTTCCTCCCGAACTGACCGAGTGGAGTCGTGTTGATACAGCAAGTGGCGGACAGAACGATTGTTTGATTCATGCAATTCTCACTGCCGTTAGTCCCCTGTTTCGTAAACAGACGCCGGAGGTCAAGAAGACTCTGGCTGCTAAATTCCGTCGGGAAGGTCCGTTCGCAAAAACAAAGGGGCTAACAAAGGAAGAGAAGAAACGTATTGCCAGCAATCAGTTCCTTGAAACTCCCGAACTCCAGAAATTTAGCAAAGAACAGGGGTTGAACTTTATGCTGGCTGCAAACACATCAGCTGAGCGGCAGAAGGAACTGCTTAAGGATACACCTGTGACTGACACGAACTTCACGGGACAGAAAGAGGCATCTATCATTGAAGGAAAGGCTGGGGAGCCCGTGTATCTTCTCTATAACGCAGAGCAGTCGCACTTTGAATCCGTCCAGTCGCCAACGGGGGAGTTTGCCCTTCCTTACGAAAAGGCAGAACAGATTGCCAAGTCATTCAACAAGGACGTCCCGAAACCTTCGGAAACTCCTACGCCCACGGCTACGGAAACTCCTACGCCTACGCCTACGCCCACGGCTACGGAAACTCCTGCGCCCTCTCCCGCTCCAGCTCCCACCGCCACCTCTACCCAAACTCCCGATCCATCACCTCCTTCGACTCCTGGAAGTGCCCCGGTATCTGACGATTTTGGGTTCATTCATTTAACTGATAATGCGACACCTCCGGATGTGATCGTCCACGACTTCGTGCTGAAACGGGAGGGATCGACACTGAAACCCTCCATGAAACTCATGGGAGATTCCCCTGCAACTTCCAAGATTGAATCTCTCCGCAGCAAATCTCGTGAACGCAGCCGTGCCGAAAAGAAACCTCTGAAGCGTGACGGTAAGGTTGTCCCTGAAGATTCGGTCATTGTCGGTAATCCTACGTCTATGGAGATCCCTCTATTCCACTTTGCCTCCGATGTCGAGAAGTTCCTTGATGATCCCAAAGTTGTTCTAGCAACCGCTTCGTCAATTCTCCCTCCTAAGAGCCCTCTCCTGACCCCTCGTGATGTCAGCGATGCCGATGCTCTAGATTTTCCACTCAAGGAATCGCCTGGAATCACCTTCAGTACTAGCACTGCTAAGTTCAATCATTTTTACGTTGGACCAGTTGGCGATCGTGATCATCGTGTAGCTCTCCATGGACTCCTTGTAACTCCTCTGAGCGCAACGATTCAGGGACGTGGTAAAATAGAACTCCAGAAAGGGTTTGAAATGATCTCGATTCTTACCGGAACATTGGGAACTGAACCGACGGGCGATGTTGTGGCTCCTCTAATCCCTCCAGAGACACCTGTTCTTGCTCCCGCCCCAGCTCCCGCTCCTGCTCCCGCTCCCGCTCCCGAGCCCGTTCCGCCCACGGCTACACCTACACCCACAACTGTTCCGCCCACGGCTACACCTACACCCACAACTGTTCCGCCCACGGCTACACCTACACCCACACCCACACCCACACCGATATCCCTAGTGCGTGGACGTTCAACAGTTCCAGTAACTGGAGATGTAAATGTCGCCCCCTTGTCATCTCCTCCTCCAACGGATGAAAATATTCAGTTAACGAAGAATCTGGCCGAACAGTCGTCCGACCTTATCAGGATAGAGGCGAGACGTGACAAGGCCGAAGCTGATATTGCTGCAGCGGGAGATGTTTCGCCACAACGGCGGCTACAGCTCATCAATGAAGCCCAGCAAATGAAGAAGCTTGCTACAGATGCGAAGAAGAAGTGGGAAGCTACCGGGAAGAAGGTGGTGGATGCAGCTCAGAAGGATCACGAGCGGGTGAAGAAGGCACATGCCAAATACATGGCCACATTAAAGGAGAACAGGGATGCGGCAAAGGCAGCGAACGATAAGGTCGCAAAACTGGAGAAGCAGGCAGCTGATGCCAAAGTCACCTTAGATAAAGAAATCGCCAAGGGAGACAAGTCTACCAATAAGCGTAAGGAAGCTCTGGCTAAGACTTCGGTTCAGATAGCTAAGGATATTATGAAAGCCAAAGCAGATGCCACCGAAGCAGATGCAGATGCAGCACTCTGGTCGAAGGACGAGCAGATTGTAGAAGACGGTCTTGCGAACTCTGCGGCGAAACTAGAGGAGATCCGTAAGACAGTGAAAGATCCCCGTTACGTGTCCCCCAAGACTGTCATAGCAGCTCCTGGAGCAGTCGGTGCAATGGCCCAGCAGGCAGCAGCCCCTGCAAACGCCCTTCAGACTCCTGTGAATACAGCTCTCCAACATCAACCTGCCGTGCGTGAACTTATCGCTCCCAATACTATGCGTGTAGAAGGTCAGCGCCTGCCGAATTCTGCCGCTGCTGCCCGATCCCTAATGAAGCAGTATGCAGAAGAACCAGCAGCTCCAGCTCCAGCTCAACTGGTGAACCCTCTTGCGCCCACCCCTGAAGGTCTAGCTGCACGTGCAGCTGCTGAGCAACGCCTAGGTCTCGGAGAACGTGGATCTCTTGGAGCCCCCATTACTCCTCAACTGAATACTCCACTAACCCAAGGTGAAGTTGTCCCACCAGTTGTTCCATCCATCGCTTCCACACTTGCTGCGTCTCTAGACGCCTTCAATCCTAACGCAGCCCCAGCTCCGGCTTCAGCTCCAGCTCCCGCTCCAGTATCGAATACTCCACTAACCCAAGGCGAGGTTGTTCCCCCGGTTGCTTCCTCCATCGCTTCCACACTTGCTGCGTCTTTAGACGCCTTTAATCCCAACGCAGCCCCAGCCCCAGCCCCAGCTCCCGCTCCCGCTCCAGCTCCTGCTACAACTGGAACATCTGTCCCCGCACCAACAGTATCGATTGATTCAGGAGTCATTACATCGCTGGACCAGTTTGCTCCTCGTCGTCCGAGGTATACTGCCCCCGTCACTGAAACTGCCCCGGCTCCGACTTCGGCTCCTTCCCAGACCAGTATGAGCGGAACTATCGACGAGAACTTTGATACAACTTTCCGGGACGCAGTCACACAATTCATGAAGAGTGTGGATTCAGATCTGAATCTCAAACTCATCAATGATAAGAACGTGGACGAAGCATTCAAGGATAAGCGTCTATCATCGTATATCGCCGATGTCAAGAAGAACCACCAGGGGCAAACATTTACACTGCAATTCCCTGATCGTGAACTTGTGAAGTCCAGTGCCGCCAAAGGAACTGGCTGGAATGTTGGTGGTGGAGAATGGGAGATCCCAGCCGAACGCAAGATGGGTGGAGATACCGTGTTTATCTCGGTCGATAAGTTCAAGTATGGATCCACACTTGTCAAGCAGAAGAAGACGGGTGGAATTCGTCCAAGTGGCCCAACCTTCCGTTTCGAGTTTGAGCTGAATTATCCGCAGGAGGCGGTCGGGGGTCGGCGGCGCCGTTCATTTAAGCGGCGTCGGAATCCGGCTGCTCGGAAGACGATGCGTCGTTAAGATGTATCCTGTGACATACGTGACAAACAGAAGATTAAACCATGTGATATACGATGGTAGCTTGTAGAGCGCCAGGGCTCCCAGCGTGGTGAGAATCATATAGATAGCATCCACGACTAGAACCCACTCACTTCCCTTCATTGTCGTATACGATTTCATGAGGTCCATGATATCGTTTTCGCCTTCAGGAATGAGAGGAACTAAGAACAGACCAAACAGAATATCGTGAACCATCTGCACTGCCACGACGACAATGAGGAAAAAGAGGAGACTGTACGAACCTCCAATCGCATATGTTATCAGCTGGGCTAGGACGAAGCCAATCACCATAGACGATACGTCAAGGACATAGGCAATCACTCCAAAGCGGTCGTACCACATGTTGATAGGTCCATCTCGGTCGGCAGTGTACCTCCACACAAACAGGCCGACGGTATCAACGACTGCCGCCGATGCCAGAGCTGCGAGAAGAAGCTTGCCGTCCCAAAATCTACGAAGATCCATTATTTACATACAATAAGAAGATGTTTGTCGTTCTTGTTGGAGGCAATGTAAATCAACGTAATAAGTTTTATGAAGAGGTCATGACAAGTTGGGTCCTGCCGCATATTGTGTGGGTCAATGATCGTCGATCGTTCTATTATATTGCCGATCTCTTCGTGTATTTTGGGGGGCGGATGAAAATTCCAGAGGACAAGAGGTTTATCACATGGAGCGGAGACAATCAGGAAACCGTTCGGCGTGTCTATAAAACTCTCGGTCTAGAATAATTGATGTTTAGTATCCTCTGGGTCTTCGGAGGGTTTCTAGTTGGTATGATTGTCACAACCATTTTTGTTCCCCCTCAGACGAAGAAGAAGATGGTTCCCGATGTCAAGAATCCTTCGCTCATTTTCCGGAATCCTGATATTGAGAACGGCTGTTTCAGGGCAATAGCGTATCCCGTCCAGTGCACGGATAGTATTGATTTTCTAAACATGTAAGTAAGAGATGAACGTTGCGCAAGTTCTCAAGAAACCAGAAGCAAACTTCTTTTTCTCCTTCGTTGTTGGATTGGGGCTGGCTGTCCTGATGTTTCATCGTCCTCAATCGCAAATTGAAGTGTCTGCTATTCCTCCGTCTCAGTTGAGTGACATGGTGACTAGAGTGGACGGAAAGTGTTATCGCTACCGGATGGAGGATGCGTCGTGCCCGGCGGCAGGAGTTTCGCTCTAATAGATATACAAATGGACGCCACTCCTCTTGACCAGCTGATGCCTCCTGGAGGTTCCCAGCAGCCGGCCATGTCTCTTCCCTCTGCGACCACCTATCCTCAGATGGTAACTCCGGGAACGTCCGCTGCGATTTACACCCCCCCTCCTCCTACCCAGGTGAACCAGTTTCACCCCGGTGCTGCCAAGAGCGTCTTGAAATCAATTATGACCTATGTCGCTATCTTTGCCGCTATTTTCCTAATTTCCTTGACACCGGTGCAGTCCCTGTTTCTCCGCTATATCCCGAACGCCTATGGCGGTTCCGGCGTTGTTTCGCTGACGGGTGCGGCGTGCCTTGGTGGACTTGGTGTTGTTCTAGTCTACATTCTCCAGACGTTCCTCCAGCCTCTAGTCTAGTATAAATCGGATTGCTTAATGTATTAGACTACAGTAAGTATGATTCAGTCAATTCTGGATAAAAACAGGAATAGGTCTCGTGGACCAGTATACGATCCAATCGCAGCTGTGTTTGATCGCATTCTTCTTGGTCCGGGACTTCATTTAACTCCTCAGTTTGTCCGGAACCACAATGTGACACATATTGTGAATTGTGCTGAAAAGGAGGCATGTCCGGCGTGGGCGTCGACACATGTTGGTCCATCTGCGTATATTTCTCTGGGTGCTCAAGACACCATGGGGTTCCCACTTCTTAAGGACTATTACTCCACATTCGAAAAGGTGATGGATATGTTTCTTCGTGAACCGAGCTGCCGATGTGTATACGTTCACTGTATGGCAGGGATGAACCGGTCTGCTACGCTCTTGGCTGCGTATCTTCATAAACGGTTCGGGATTCCGATGGAGAAGGTGGTGGACGTCATGGCACGTCAGCGGCCGTGTGTGATGACAAACCCAACCTTCGTAGAACAACTGGAAGAATTTGGATCTCGTGGAAAGAATAAGTAGAGGAGTTATGTGGAAAAGTATCCAATCCTCCATTGCCGAAGCGAACTCAAACCCGATGGCTGCGGGAAATGCTGTTCTAGACCAGGCACTTGGACCTTCTTTCGATTATCTACAGACAATCCAGTCACCGGCGGATAAGCGTGTAGGAAGCGCCGGAACGATGGAACAGGTAGGAACAAACGCATCCGCTATTTTTGGATATGTGGATAACCTCATTGTTGGTCCGAAAGTTGGTAATCAGTTTTTCAAGGATACGGGTGGAATGTGTCGTCTGGCTGGAACAAAGGACAAGGAGGGCAATGATAATGGCGACGGAGAAGTTGTTCCTCGGTTCTCCTATACGAACAACAAGTTGGGAGGCGATGATGCTGCAGCGATTCTAGGTGCTAGTTTTCAGAAGGCAGTCGGGGGCAGTGGATTTGACGGTATTATCCCTGGAGCGGGAGGAGACTTGGCAGCTATGAATCCCTTAAAAATCATGAATGGTCTAGTTCTTGACGGTGTCCCGCCATGTAGTGCGTTCACATGCCCTGTAACCGATATTCGAAGTGGGGTGAATCAGGGGGACCAGACAAAGTTTCTTTCTCCGCAGTTGGAGTTCAATATTAGTCCGTGTCGGGCTGCGACAGCCGCCGAGACATCGAATTTGATGGCAATGATTAATGCTGATAAGAAGGCCGCAGAAAAGGTAGTCAAGGAAGCTCAGGATGCGGCAGCCGCCAAAGCCAAAGCAACGGCTGCAGCGAATGCTAAGCGGGGTGCTGTGAAGGGAGTTCAGGCAGGTGAGAAGTATGCGAATTTTCAGGAGAATCTGTATCAGGCTCCAGTCCAAATAGAGTATATTGATTCAGCCTCTGCCGCCGGACTTCTCATTGCCGTGGCCCTGTTTTTAGGATACACTCTGAGAATGACTTACAGGTGAAACTCGCAAGGACAACAATGTCAGACGTTTTCAAAGTCAAGAAGGCTCGGGATGGAGGAGGAACAAAGGGACGAGAAATAGGAACACTAGATTCCCTCCATGAACGATATGTCGACGAACTTCAAACGGGGTCGTCGGACCAGTCGATCCGTGAATTGGAAGAAAAGCTTACAGGAATCCGAAATGATCTTTCTGGTCCGTTTAGTCCCTTCGTATTTGAAGACGTGATGCGCCTATCTAAACTCCAGGCGGATCATGATACTCTTATCAAGCAGCTCACCGATGCCCGTGAGAAATCAGAGATTCAGAAATATTATTTGGAGAGTGGTGATCTGATGTTGGATTACTATGCCCCACCGGGAAAGAAGACCACATCCAAAGTAGATTTTGGATCAAGAGTTCCTGGCACCTTCGACAAGCTGTTTTCAGTGACTGAGATGTCAGCTGGACCGTCCAAGAAAAAGATGTTTGACGAATACCTTTCTCGCCGTGGTCTGTCTAATGGCCTCAATATTGCTGAGAATGCCGACAACATCAAGAAGATGGCCGAGCACTGTGCGCCCTGTAACATTCCTCGTGAAGAGATTACGTCAGAAGGTATTCTAGTGTGTCCCAAGTGCGGGTCGGAAGAGTATGCCCTGGTAGTCTCTGATTTCCCTAGTTTCCGTGATCCACCGAAAGAGCGAAATAACTACGCTTACAAGAAGCAAAACCATCTGAACGAGATCCTGAACCAATTCCAGGCGAAGGAGAGTACAGAGATCCCCGACGAAGTGATGAACGAGGTGATCTGCGAGATACGGAAGCGACGTATTGATAATATCGCACTCCTCACCGAACAGAATATTCGTGAAATCTTGAAGAAGCTAGGACGTAATCGTTATTACGAGCATGCGGCACATATTCTCTCACGTCTGAATGGAAATCCTCCTCCCACGATTACTCCAGAGATCGAGGACAAGATCCGAGCGATGTTCCAGGAAGTCCAGGCGCCCTATCTCCTCTACTGCCCCGACGAACGGCGGAACTTCCTCTCGTATTCGTATATCATTTACAAATTCCTGGAGCTGCTGGAGCTGGACGAGTATAAAGTCCACTTCCCGCTTCTCAAATCCCGTGATCGGCTCATTCAGCATGATACCATCTGGAAGAAGATCTGTGAGTATCTGCAATGGGAATTCATTCAAAGCATTTGAAGTGACTCAAGGTGGGAGTCACGTGAATACCAACCATTTGTTCCGTTATGAACGTCCATAATACACTTAAACGCATACTCATACTTCCTCGCTACATTGAACATGTCGTACAGACGCACGGCACGTTCACGGATGTAGGCCCTATCAAACTTACCGTCAATCGCCATCTGGATTCCAAGACAGTAATCTTGAAGGGTATGGCACAGGAGTCCGGTCTTGAACGGTTCAACCGTTTCCGTCTGTGCACCGTAATCAGTGGTCAAGGCAGGGGTTCCACACATCTGGGCTTCGACCACTACACCGCAAAAAGGTTCAATAAACATTGTGGGTGCCAGAAGAGCTTGGAGAGATCCTAGATACTCCCCACGTTCAAGACCGCTGATTGGGGGTTTATACACAATATTTGGGGATACGAGGAACTGTTCCGGGTTTCCCTGTCCGCAAAGCACGAATCGAACATGGGGCATCCGACGAGCCATTTCAACGATGATGTTACAGCCCTTGCCATCATAAATGCGTCCAAGAAAACCAACAGTATTGATCTGAGGAGTCAAGGACAGGGGCCATTCGGCGGCATCGAAATAGTTGGGGACAACAAACCAGTAATTTTGTCCCCACTTTTTCTCGTTACCCAGAACTTGGTGGAGCCACGCATAACTCTCGAAGATACGGTAATTCCGCTTCGAATCATTGTATCCGATCCCGCTCTCGCAGATAACCATATCAAGTCCTTCCAGTGCGGCATCGTGGGAGGCACCAAACGGTAGGCATACGATATCGGTCTTGGTGCTCCGGTAATTCTCCTGGAGTAGGGGGCGAAGCTTAGCATTGAATTCACGATACATCGGAGTCGACCAATTCCCCAGATCTCCAATGAAGGACTTGTGATCGCTGAGATGCTTGACAACGTCTTCGTGTGAAAGTTTGGGGTGCAGATGTTTATATGACATCACACGCAGGATATCCCATTCTTCCCGAGACATTAGTTCAATCTCTTTTGTTGCCCGGGTAGTTGAACCTTCGATCCCGTAATGATAGACTTCAAACCCCCGAGACATCATCATACGTGGAAATCTGAGAACTTTTCCGGTATACGCACAGTGGCTGAAATCATTGTTTGTGACAGTGTGTGGCAGAGCCAAAATATGGAGACGTATTGCCATTTAAATAGAGTTGTCATGACATACGTAAATGGCGGGAAAAGGAGTATCCTTCATTGTTCGGATTCATAACGAAGAAGCGACTCTAGAAACGTGTGTCCGCTCACTGACTAGTTTTACGTTTCCGCACGAGATTGTCTTGATTCTTCATCGGTGCACGGATAGAAGCGCAGAGATTGCATCAATCCTGGCAGCTGAAAATACAAACGTTCGTATTCTTACCTATGAGAATGCGGTGTCAAGGGCGGGCTACGAAACTCTAGCTACTGATGTTGAATCTCCACACAGTTTTATCCGCTATTCCAACTGGTGTGTCCAGCAGGCGAAGTATTCGTGGGTATTCAAATGGGATGCAGATTTTGTAGCATCTTCTCCTCTTATTGCGTTTATGAACTCTATCTGCTGGGAAGAGAAGAATATGAGTATCACGGTGGTCGCCAAGAACTCAACATCTTCCAACCGGGAAAACTACTTGTGCGGCGGGCCTCGTGTATTTACCAAGCACATCTTTTGGGAGAATAATCGTTATTCTCCGGGCACAGAGTTCTGGCACTTCTCGGATGAAATGTTTATTCAACATGCGTCTGAATTGTCGAATCTTAAATCTTACTGGAACGAGCCGGCGTGGTACCTGACAGAGGACTCCGACGAGGCCCGGCTGGTTAAGAGCCGTATCGACCGTCTAACTGCCGACTTTGGTCCAGAGCCGCCGGGGCTCGCACGAGCATCCAATCCCGAGTGTGATCCAGTGTTCAAGGCAATCGCCTCGGCAAATAACTGTGCCGGTCCAGACTACGTAAACATGTTTAGTTAAAAACGGAACAGTTTAAAGGGGAATGGGTTAGAGAACAAAATGAAGCCCCGTTTCTCAGCATCCGATGTCGCATCTCTCTTGGGTCTTAACCCTTATCGCAGCAAGAATGAGTCGCTCCTTAAAGTTCTATCTATGATGCCAAAGTTCAAGTCGGTAGTCCTGGGAGTGAAAGATACTATGGGTGCCAAGACAGAGCGTGAGATTGTTGCCGAAGCGTCTCCGACCGCTCTTAAAGCTATGTGGGCCTCTGTTGACATGGCGTGCACGGCTACGACGGATGCCCAAGTCGAGAAGGCAATCAATACCTTCAAGCAGGAGCACGTTCGCCAGGTGGTTCAGGAGACTCTGGAGGGTAAGCGCCCAGCTGTATCCCCAGAACTGGAGGAGGCGGTAGCGAGGGTCATTGCTGGTGAGACGACCTCCGAGAAGGAGGCGGCCGTGCTCTGTGTGAACCCAGCTGTGACAACCAAGATCGAGCAGACACAGGAGCACCAAGTTCTAGCGGGCGAAATCCAGAAGCGCCGTGGAACTCGTCTGGAAGACAAGGCGGAGAACGACCATGCTGCTGTCACTGGTGTGGAGGTGACGAACCGTAACTCGTTCGTCGACTTTGAGTGCGACTCCTACCGCCTTATTGGATACCTTGATGGAATGCAGGGTGATAAGGTTGTAGAGACCAAAAATCGTAAGCGGTTCTGGACCACACCGCCAGCCTACGATTTCGTCCAGCTACGGTGCTACATGTTCATGAAGGGAAAGAAGGATGGCGTGCTTCTCGAGAACTTCCCAGGTCGTGGTCCTCGCACAACACCACTCCCTTGGGACGATGAGGCATGGCATTTCATTCACGATGGTCTCTGCAGGGTATCAAATACAATTGCGAATATTGGTGAGACAGACGTACAGGATCTTGCTCGCAGTGTCTTTGCTTCGACCAAGAACTAAACGAAAACGAATTGATATAGTCTCTTTTTAGATTGAGAGTATCCAAATGAACGGACTACTCCATACCATCTTTCTCGAGAATAAGGACAACAAGAATCTCTGGGATACATTTGAAGGCGAGTGCCAGAAATTCTACAATGAGCCAGCACACAGCTTCACCGAAATGCGGGCGAGGGATAATAAGAAGATAAGAGGCGATATCTTTGAAGAGTTCTGTGTTCTCTACCTCAAACATATCAAGGGATATGACGATGTATGGCTTCTGGCAGATGTCCCCGACACGATCTTAACGGAACTGGGAATGAAGCGGCCCGATGTGGGTATTGATATTATTGCAAGGAGTGGCAAACTCTATTCGGCGGTACAGTGTAAGTATAAGAAACAGGAGGTTAAAACCAAGATTGTAACATGGAAAGCACTATCTACCTTCTACGCACTGTGTATGAGAACTGGTCCATGGGAGAAGTATATTGTGATGACAAACTGCTCGTTCGTGCGGCACATGGGAAAGAAAAGCAGGAAGGATCTATCCATCTGTCTCAAGACTCTCCAGGGTATCACTAAGGCACAGTGGATTTCCATGTGCGGAGTGGAAGGACACAAGGTGGAAGATCTCCCGGATCCGGCTCCGCTTCCAAAGACAGATGAAGATGTCCGGCAGGCACGATTGAAATTCTTCGGTAAGATATAATGGCAACATCTCAGACGAGCACTAGCAATATTGCGGCTACCCCCGGAGCGGTGCCCTCCGATCCTAAGTCTGCTGCCTCTCTCCCCCCTGGATCTCCGGCTGCATCGCTTCCAACAAAGACAACCGGCGGTGCTCTAGCTACCGCTCCTACTGCACAGCCCGACGCAGATAAACGCTGGACTGTGAAATCTGTTCTTGCGGTAACCGCCTTGGCTCTCTGGCTTCTTTTTGGGCTGATTGGCTTTGTGATGTCCCTCATCTGTTTCGGATACTCAGGATCGACTGGCGAGAAGATTCTCGGAATTGTCATTGCGCTACTGCTAGGACCTTGGTATTTCCTATACTATTTCTCGAGTGGTTCTTACTGCAAGGCCATGCCCCCGACCCTGTTCTAAACAAAACAAAACGGAAACGATAGGATTGGAAAACATGGAAAGCAATCAAACAGAAGAAGAATGTTACGAATCACAGATACTTCTCGGGCTCCAGAGGTTGAGACGTCTTACACGTTTCCTCTCGATCCTTTCCAAAAATGTGCGGTAGCTGCTATCCAAGCTGGTGAAAATGTGCTTGTCACTGCTAAGACCGGCAGTGGTAAGACGCTGGTGGGCGAGTATCAGATTGAGTATTCTCTCAAGAAGGGCGGGCGAGTGTTCTATACTACCCCTATCAAGTCGCTATCAAACCAAAAATTCAACGATCTCAAGCAATTATATCCTGGGAAGGTGGGGATCATGACTGGCGATATCAAGTTCATGCCCCATGCCGATGTAGTCGTGATGACAACGGAGATCCTCCGCAATCTCCTCTTCAAGCTTGGTTCATCGACCGAGGCGTATGGCAATACTGCCTCCCTGTCATTAGACGGAGTCGATGCTGTGGTCTTCGATGAGGTCCATTACTTCAACGACCCAGCGAGAGGAAAGGTATGGGAGGAGTGTCTCATCCTCCTTCCACCTTCGATTCGTCTGGTTCTCCTCTCGGCAACGATTGAAAGCCCAGACGTCTTTGCTCAGTGGATCGGTGAAATGAAACAGGTTCCTACCCACGTGATTTCCACACAGTACCGTGTTGTTCCACTGGAACATCGGGTTGGAGAAAAGGTGGTTATGGATGAGAAAGATGTATTCCATGGAGAGGCTTACACGGAGTATCTCCGGTATCTGAAAGGTCTTGAAGATGCGAATCGGAAACATTCTGATGCTGTTCGGGCTCGGGCTGCTGGTGATCCTGTTGTAGCTCGTGAGATCCGTTCTAACGGGTTTCTTCATCAAATGAACGAGATGATCGATGATCTCAACGTTAAAGAGAAGTTGCCGGCGATGTTCTTCGTGTTCTCACGGAAGAACTGTGAAGTGTATGCGTCCAAAGTCTCCTCCACACTCATCGATGCGATGGAAGGATCAAATATCAAGAGCATCGTGAACTTTCATCTGTCACGGTATCCTGAACTCAAGAAGGTTCCGCAGTATCATACACTCATGGATCTTCTTATGAAGGGTGTGGCATTCCATCACAGCGGCATGCTTCCAGTCTTAAAAGAAATAGTGGAAATGCTCTTCTCACGTGGGCTGCTTCGTGTCCTCTTTGCAACAGAGACGTTTGCGGTGGGGATCAACATGCCGACCAAGACAGTGATCTTCACGAGTTACCGCAAGTATGATGACGAGAAGGGCGATCTACGCCTTCTTCGGACGGACGAGTATATCCAGATGGCGGGTCGGGCGGGTCGACGTGGAAAGGATACTCGTGGACTTGTCTACTACTTGCCCGATCGCAAACCGGAGACGCTGGAGGATGTGCGACAGATGATGACGGGACAAAAACAGTCTCTGGAGTCCAGGATGGATTTCCATTACGATTTCCTCCTGAAGTGTCTCCAGAGCGGGACGACAGGATGGCTGGGACTGGTGAAGCAGTCGTACTGGTACGTTCAGCGGAGCGCAGAGACGGAGGGTCGGCAGGCTGAACTTCTGGAGCTGCAGAAGAAGTATACGGGTCTCGATGTCGCAGTATTTGAGCTGCGTGATATGTACGAAACTCAGATTCGGGCGACACAGAACGCCGAGCGGAAGAAGGCGCAGGCGTCCCTGGATTCGTGGAAGAACAAGCATGTGGGACCCAAGTGGGAGAAGGGGTGGCAGGAGTTCAAGGAGTTCAAGAAGAACCGGGCGGCGGTTCTCCAACTCCAGGAGAAAGTGGATGCGTTCAAGACTATTCGGGTCCCGTTTCTCGCAAACCTGCAGAGTCTGGGGTATGCGGTTGGTGAATCGCTGACGGAGATGGGTGTGCTGGCTTCGGAAATCAATGAGGGTCATCCTCTAGTGATGTCCAAGATGTTTATGCAGGGCGTGGCACTTCCACGCTCGGAGCTGGTAGCTCTTCTGTCCTGTTTTGTGGAGGGCGAGAAGACTGATGACCCGATTACCGTGGATTGTCTTCGTGTATCTGATGGACTGAAATCTGAGTTACGGAAAGTTCATGCGATGGCAGTTGCTCTGTATGCCCGTGAGAACCCTAAGAGCCAACCCGAGTATTGGGATATTCACAACTACTGGCCGGAGATTGTGTATCGTTGGATGGAGGGGGAGGAGATGGGTGTTCTGTGTGCCGAGTACGAAGTGTATGAGGGGAACTTCATGAAGGCGATCTTGAAGACCGCCAATATCGTGGACGAGTGGATCACTCTCGCAACCATCACAAAAAATCTGGGAGTCCTGGAAACTCTGCGTGAGATCCGGACAGATCTTGTGCGTGGCCTCGTTGTCCCCGATTCCCTGTACCTGCGTCTTTAATCTTAACGGACCTTGAAACTAAAGCAGATCTTGTTTGCTGCGTAAGAATTCCACCTGCTGTTCAGAATCCTATCAATTTTTAGATAATCGATATCATTGTCGGGATATAGGAAGACAAATTCACATAGACCATCAGTAGGATCGACCCGTTCACGATGTTCAATCGAGAATAGATCTTCAATATCAAACTCGTATTGATTCACCCGCTGTCCCATTCCCATCGCAACCTCAATAGTCTTCCTGATCGTCCAATCACTGTGAACCCACTGTGTTGGGCGATCAAGAATTGAGTACATATACGCTTTCTCGTGTGGAACACTCCAGCGAACGTAGACGAGATCATTGTCGTTAAGATCATTGAACTCCGCAATCTTGTAATCGGAGTCGCTGTAGAAATCTTCGTCATCAGGCGCTTCAGGAGAAAGGTTGGATGATGAGTGGGGTTGGTTCATCTTGTGCTTGCTGTTCCCCGATAGATAAGTAAACGGATTCGTTTTCCCCCGAATCAAAATCAGACTCGGAATCACCTAAGCGAATCACCAGCCGGATTTGAATGTTGTGTCTCGCATACTGTTTCCAGTGACTCAAAAGAAAGGTGCGTTTCTCCCATGTGTGGGCGGCTCTCTCTCCTCGCATACCCGGATTATCGAAATACAGTTCCTCAATATCGATATCGGTAATTGTTTCACCAAGAAACCAATTCAGTGATTCTCCGATTGTCAAATGAGCTGGGGCAAACTTTCCGTCCATAAACAGTGTTCCCGTATCTACGAAACATGTGACTGCAACCCGTTGTTCGTCATCACAATCTTTTATTGTAATATCACCTACGACTACAAGGCGATGCCGGGGCTTGAAACATTTAAGGTCCATTCCTAGTAGAAAGGACATATACTCGCTAATTCTAACATACACATTTTAATTTAATCGTTTCTTGGGAAAGGTGATATTTAAGCATCGGCACTCGGGGATGTTCTTCCAGATCTCCAGTTCGTAGTCGTAGGGATAGTCGTCAACGTTGAATTTAAGAGTCATAATAAGAGTGTTCAGCATGTTAGTGTCTACCCCTCAGAAACCTGATAAAGGTCAGATTCTTTTTTATATATATAAATTATATGAAGTGCTGTTTCTGTGTTTGTGTTTATAACAACGAACAGGGTCTACCTGCTGTTCTACGGAATATAATGAAACTTCGAACACTATTTTCAGAATCTAGAGTGATAGCAGCCTACAGTTCATCAAATGATACATCGTTGTCTATTCTCCAGGCACATGGTGCGGAGATCATTATAGTTCCTCCTTACCAGGAAAAACCTCAACTATCATTTTTACCCAAAAAAGCTGCAGTGCCTACAAGAGCGAATCGTACAGCTAGAATTGCCAGTGCTCGCAACTGTCTACTCCAACATATTCGGCAGGCGTATAGTGATTTCGAGTTCTTCGCAATGATTGATGCTAACAATTACTCGTGTATTGGTGAAGTAAACCTAGATAGTGTTTCCTCTGTTCTTCAGAGGGATGACTGGGATTCTATAACGTTTCATAGGGAAGCAGGATACTACGATATGTGGGCTCTTTCATATGAACAGTATGTTTACAGCTTTCTACATTTTCCAGACACGGAACGTGTTGTTGCCGCAATGCGGAAACACTTTAGCCATCTTTTGATGGACTATATAACCAATCGCCCCACCGAATTAATTCCAGTTTACTCGTCCTTCAACGGATTTGCTATCTATCGAACTCCCAAGTTCCTGAACTGTAGTTACAGCGATGTTATTCATACTGAACTGTTTCCTGATATGCAGGAACAACTGCGGATGTATGGGCCACCAGTTCATATGTTGACAGGGGACTGTGAACACCGTAAATTTCACTTTGAAGCTATACGAAAAAACGGTGCACGTATACGTATATCTACTCAACCTGTTTTTCGGAAACTTGTCAATCCTCCGACAGGACTAGGGGGACCTGCATAAGCTATTGTACTACAGACGGGTCGATCTTGATGTGAAACACCAAACGTTGTTTCCAGGTCGGTCGCTGCATATCCAGGAAATAGCGTACGTTCACAGGGGTTCCCTCCACTAGGTCATTAGGGCTGGTAATCATACGATTCCAGTCGGAGATCCAGATACGGGTGGGAGAGACGACAATGCCCTTGATATTCTCCGGCCTTCGCTGGAGAATATCCAGGAACGCCAAGTCTCTGGCATGCTTTTTGGCAAACCCCTGGAGACGGTTACAGTCCTCTTTAGCATTGGGAATAGGCATCCCCTTCATTGCCATTTGGTTGACGACATCCGCCCACCGGCGAATCGGCGAGGATCCATGGCAGTACCTAGTCTGAAATCCCCAGTGCATGACCTTTGGTGACGTATGTTCGTAGGTAGCAGCAGCATAAGCGAACATTCGAGCATTCAACCCAAGTCTCTCATATTTATCCATCTTCTCGCCATCGGGCATGGAATGGTGCCGAAGCAAGCCCTTTCCAAGCTTTATCAGTTCCTCGGCCATCGTCTTGTTGTAGAAGACCATGAGCTCTGCCACCCAATCGTGGGGATCAAGAAGGGGGCGACCAGCCAACTGTTCACAGATCGAGATCAGAATGGGGATAGAGATCTCGGTGGCTAGTCGGCAGTTATCGTAGGTATACGATGCCTTATTGATGATCGTGACCTCCTTGAATTGGGGATCACGGATATACCCATCCCAAGTGAACATCAAGGCATACCCCAATCTCCTCTCCCCCGGCAAGAGCGACATCTTGTGTTCAACCGTCTTGGGAAACATACTCCTGACAGACCCCCCACCATCATAGAGGGATTGACCGATATGTTGGGCATGGGACATCCACGGATTTTCTGCGACCCACTCGGCAACATCGGCGATGGTGATCGCAACCTTGGTAATCCCCGCCTCTTCCCAGATAGAGATACAATCGTCAATATCCTGGCATCCGGGGGGGTCAATATTGATGGTAGGAACATCAAGAACCGAACGGAAGAAGAAGGATGACGGCTCCCTCGTTTCGGGGATCTTAGTCCAGTAATCAGGAGAATATGCGACATGAATTGCTTTCCTCTCTGCCAGGGGATCGCCACACGTTCCCACGACTTCCACGATCTGACCACGTGGGAGTTTATCGTCATTGATCTTTTCGGCGATAACCAGGATATTCCGTTTCAGATCACGGTGCGTGGATGCCACGATCATCTGAGGGAATTCATTGTTCAGGGGACTAAAGAGATACATTGGAACGTTTCGGGATGTGAGGCCATACCTCGTTTTATTCGTGAGTTGAAGAACACCGGCAATACGAGTCATCTTGTTCATTGGTTGGTCCCTATTTACTGCCACGGTTCCACATTCGTTTTTATGGAGTTTTTGGCATGGGGGCATTTGTTACATGGTGCTGGGGCGGAGGAAGCGGACACAACATGTGTAGACATGATATAGTAGGCAATTCCTGCTAGAAGAACAAGACCAAGAGCCCAGAAGATCATATCCTTCATTCGTATTGTTTTCGGGTAAGACATTTTATATACATAAATGGGCATACCTTACTACTTCATCAGTCTTATCAAGAGTCACAAAAATATTGTATCCAGAGTCAGGGCCAAACTCCAGCCCGATGTTCTTGCGATTGATTTCAATTGTCTGATTCACAATTACATGGACGATACACGTCCGATCGAGAGTGTTATTGAAGCGCTCATGAAACTTCTGGATGAGACCTGTCAGCCGAAGATGTTGTATATTGCGATGGATGGTCTTGTTCCCTATGGCAAGATCGTCCAGCAGCGATACCGCCGTTTCCGGATTTCGGAACCCGGTGTCTTTGATCGTAATCAGATTTCACCTGGAACACCTTACATGAAGGAGCTGGATGAAGCTATTCGTTCTAGACTACCTCATGCGGTCGTATCATCTACCGAAGTTCCGGGAGAGGGCGAGCACAAACTGTTTGAGTGGCTGAAGACTCTTCCTGCACCACAGCGGCAAAATGTCGTGGTCTACGGTCTTGATGCCGACCTGATTCTACTGTCCCTCTCCCAAACTATGCTCTGCCCTCAACTGTGGCTTCTACGTGAGAACCCCAGCTTTCAATCAAAAGTCGAGGGATTCTCAGTATTATCAGTCCATATGCTGGCAGGAGTTCTTCCTATCCCAGCGGATCGCTATGTTGCCCTGTGCGTCCTTTGTTTTGGGAATGATTTTATGCCGCCCATCGGAATGTTTTCCCTGCGTGAAGGCGGTCATGAACGGGCACTGGAATGTTACCTCCAGGCAGGGTCTCCTGATCTCTTGACAGCTTCTGGGCGTCAGGCATTCTTACGCACGGCGTCGCTCCAGGAAATGAAGGTTTACCAGCAGAAGGTCGGACAGCGAGATGTTCCTGCCGAGCGGGCTATTCTATCTACAGATTCTTCTCATTTCGAGGAGCGATACAATCTCCATCTTCTAGATGGAGTCACAGACACCCAGAGCCTCGTACACTCCTTCTGGAAAACGTTTCACTGGACGTCTCACTATTTCTCTAAGAATGAGTGTCTCGATTGGAACTGGGTATATCCCTATGCTGAAGCCCCATTGGTCTCGCAGCTTGTGAGATATGAAGAGATCCCCACACAGTGGACCTCGCCTACTCCCAAATTTACTATTACGAAACAGCTGCAGTTCATTCTTCCTCAGAGGTCGCTGAGAGCAACTCACAAGCGTGTTGTGTTTCCAGACGAGTGTTACAACGAGGAGACAGACACCCGTATTCCGTGGATGCGCAAACATCAGTGGGAATGCGAACCTCGTATTTCTCTTCCCTCATTTTCTACCGAAGAGCTAACCTCGGTCCAATCTTTCCAACATTCAGAAGCTTGAATCCAGACGTTGGAGCCGTTAAACGTGGAATGGATGCTCCTCCACTCGTTAGAGCCGATGTAGGATTTGAGAGAGGGGATACATTGACATCGGAAAATACGGAGAGATCCGACCACTTGAAGGTCCGTTTGGACCAGTAGTTTTCTTCAATGACGTTGAGTTCACGAAGTTTTGGCGCATTAGAAATTCCAGCCATTGTCATATTCCGCATCCAGTCCGCACGGATGTATACGAGATATTCTTGGCGCCTGGCGGTTGCTGTGTGTTCGGGAAGAAATACAGCAAGTTCCGCCATACTCTCTTGGAATGTATAGATCTTCCGACGGTTCTGGTTGTTGACAGAATTGTGTGCACGCAGGACGAATTCTACAACACCACGACGGGATGTTTTCCAGTTTGGTCGTATAAGTGTGTACGCTGCAATACTATCCGTAAAATGCTGAAGACAGCTCGGACACAAGATGGTGGATGTAAAGGACATAAGCCATCGTGAGAACATTTCCTGTTCGTACTCAGATGGGTTATCGGGGTATAACGCAGAGATAGAATGGAGAGTTGCCCAACCGAGGGGCCCCCAACCTTTCGTCATTGTATTGAGTATTTAAGAAAGAAGACCGGCTCCAACCGAATCTGCGTAGAGTGTCCGAAGAACGGCGGGAGGAATATTCTTCTTTTCAGCCGAAATAATCTTCTTCTCAATCAGGCGCTTACGAATGGTGGCAATATCGGTCTTTGCCGCCTTAGAACGGGCTGTCTTACGGGCTTTCTCGATACCACCCTCCATCATCAGCTTTACCGAGCGTTTGCGGGTAGGCGGGGCCTTGGACGGATTCTTGCTCGGATGAATCTTGGCCGTCTTACGCAGGATTCCCCGGGGGAATGTTTTGGTGCTGCGGCGACGCCGTCCGCCGAATCCTGGTCCACTTGGCATAGAGCCACGAGGGTTCAGCGGGTGCTGGATCTGATACACCTTGGCTAGCTTATCTTCCCCGTTAAATGCGGGATCAGTCGCCTCATTGATAATATCTCCTCCGCCGATCTTTGTGACCTTGTATTTGTTGGGGTCCGGAGCCATTCTTATAGAAAACGGATAAAATGTCTTACGGCGAGACTGTCTATACAAGAACAGGATGGACGCTATCCGAGCATATTTCAAGCAGGGCATTTCCAGATTCTCTGAGTCGCAGATTGAGCCATATGAGGACTTTCTACGTAACAAACTCCCGCTGATTCTTCGTTCCACTCCTCCGATCGTGGTGTGGCACGACCAGGACGAGACGACAAAGAAGTACAAGTATGAGTTCCGGCTGTCGTTTGATAACGTATCGTATCTGAAGCCCCGTATCCAGGAGGCTACGGGTCGCCTGAAGCAGATGCTCCCGTGCGAGGCTCGGATCCGCAACTTCACCTACGCCGCCCAGATGTTTGTGGATATCCGCCTGAAGGTCCGCTCGTATTCGGGTGCCGATCTCACGGAGTTCAAGGAGGAGACCAAGTTGTTTGAAGGCATTTCCCTCGGTAAGATCCCCGTGATGCTGGGGTCGTCGCTTTGTGTTCTCAAGGACTACCCCATGACGATGGAAGAGCTGGGTGAGTGCCCGCAGGATCCTCTGGGCTACTTCATCGTCCACGGTGGTGAGCGTGTGATTCTGTCGCAGGAGAAGGTGGCTGACAACCGTATCATGGTCTTCCTCAACAAGAAGGCTACCACGAAGCACTCCCACTCTGTGGAGATGAAGTCGCTCCACGAGAGCTTTACTCTACCCCCCAAGAAGCTGGAGATCCGTGTCTCAGCCAAGTTCAATGGTCTGGGCTACCCCCTCTCCATCTGTCTTCCTCGCTTCCGTGAAGACATTCCTCTCATGGTCTTCTTCCGGTGCCTGGGGATCACCAAGGACCGTGATGCTTACCGTCTCCTCAACGTGGACGACACAGATTATCTGGCAGCGTCATTCAAGGAGTGTGCGGATATCGGTGTGTTCTCGCAGCAAGACGCTATCGAGTATCTATCCCACCACCTCCAGTATCCTCCGGCCACCGAGGACAAGACGGGTCACGTCCGGGCCCTTCTTCTCACCGAGTTCCTGCCGCATGTTACGCTGGCTGGCGAGAAGTTGGAACCCGAGATCCTTATCGCACGCAAGGTCAAGATTATTGCCAGCATGGTGAAGAAGCTTCTCGATACGGCAAGTGGCAAGATCCCGCAGGATGATCGTGACGCCTACCCTAACAAGCGTGTTGTCACCACGGGTGCGCTCCTGACCCATCTGTTCCGCCAACTATTCCAGAAGGTGTGTAAGGATATCCGCTCCAAGTTCGTTCACGAGATCAACAACGATAATTGGAAGCGGTCGGGCAAGCCCCTCGATGTCCTGGTACTTTCCAACCTTTACAAGATTCTCAAGGTGTCCTCGATCGAGGGCAAGCTGAAGCAGGCTCTTGCCACGGGCAACTTCACAGTTCAGGGTCTTGGGACATCAGGGTCTACTTCGCTCTCCAACGCCACCAAGTCCGGTGTCTCCCAGGTTCTGAACCGCCTGTCCTACAATGCCACGCTCTCCCACATCCGCCGTATCCAGACGCCTGTGGAAAAGTCAGGCAAGCTGTTGGCACCTCGTAAGCTCAACGGGTCGTCGTGGGGCTTCGTCTGCCCCGTGGAGACGCCAGAGGGTCATTCGGTCGGTATCGTCAAAACAATGAGTTTGATGTCTACAGTGTCAATGCACGTCCCATCCTTCGTTGTTCTCAATCTTCTCAAGGAGATCTCGGGAGTCAACTGGGTTGACAATATCTGGTCGGGGGGACAGGTTGCCATCCTTGTGAATGGTGTGATTGTCGCATACACAAATACGCCGACAGCCGTGCATTCCCAACTGAAGAAGGCAAAGTATGTGGGAACCATTCATCCGCATATCTCGATTGCTTGGAACATTATGGCAAACCGTATTCTGATTGAAACTGATGCCGGTCGTCTTGTGCGACCCATCTTCCGAGTTGAGAAGGGTGTACTCATCCCTCCTCCCGCCTCCAACGTGTGGGATGACTGGGTGCGGTCCTGTGTCGAGTATGTCGATGCCAATGAGTCCGAAGTGATTCGCATCGCAATGTTCCCGGGGGAGATTACTCCCGAAAGCACCCACTGCGAGATTCACCCACACATGATTCTCGGTCACATGGCAGCGATCATTCCACTGTCAAACCATAATCAGTCGCCTCGTAACGCCTACCAGTCGGCCATGGCAAAGCAGGCGATGACCCTGTACGCTTCGAACTACCATAAGCGTCTCGACAAGAACGCCTACCTCCTCGCCTCCCCTCAGCGCCCGATCGTGGAGACGCAGATCATGTCGATCTTGAATATGCATAAGATGCCGAGCGGGTGTAACGCCATTGTGGCGATTGCCTGCTATTCGGGCTACAATCAGGAGGATTCCGTGATTCTCAATCGTGCGTCCCTCAAGCGTGGATTCATGCGGGGGTACTACTATACTGTCTACAAGGATGAGGAGCATCGCAATGTAGCGTCTGGTCGGGAAGAGCGGTTCTCGAAAGCCAAGCACGAGAACACAAAGGGATACAAGAACACTTCCTACCACGCCATCCAGGAAAACGGTATTCCTGTGAAGAATGCGATCGTCCAGGAGAACGATGTTGTTATCGGTAAGGTCGTGAACCTCCGATCGGATCCGCACGGCTACCTTTACCGTGATCTCTCGACCACACACAAGAATTCAGAGCCTGCTCGTATCGATGGGGTCTGGCAGGATAAGAACTCGGATGGATACCCCTTTGTCAAGGTCCGTGTAATGTCCGAGCGCACACCGCAGATCGGGGATAAGTTCGCTTCTCGTGCCGGACAGAAGGGCACATGTGGAATGATTCTAGACGAATGCGATATGCCGTTCACTGCCTCGGGTCTGCGTCCCGATATTATCATGAACCCTCACGCCATTCCGTCTCGCATGACGATTGCGCAGCTGCTGGAGACGATGTATAGCCGCATCGGAGTTCGTACCGGAAATCTGGGTGACGGTACGCCCTACTCTCATCTTGGAATGGAGGATCTCAAGGTCCACATGTCGAACTTGGGTCTCCACCCCTACGGTAATGAGATCATGTATAACGGTCAGACAGGCGAGATGATGGAGGTGGAAATCTTTATGGGGACCACACATTACCAGCGGCTGAAACACATGGTGATTGACAAGTGTCATTCTCGTGGTCGTGGTCCTATCGTGTCCCTCACCCGCCAGCCGTGCGAGGGCCGGGCTCGTGATGGCGGTCTCCGTGTAGGCGAGATGGAGCGTGACTGTTTCATATCTCATGGAGCAGCAGTATTTACGAAGGAGCGCCTGATGGATGTATCTGATCCGTTTGCTGCGGGTGTGTGTACCGGATGTGGTTCGCTGGCAACAATCAACGAGAAGGATCATCTCTATGAGTGTCGGTCTTGTGGTGCGAAGGCTGGTCTTGAAGACAAAACAATTCCGTATGCTGTCAAGTTGTGGCTCCAAGAGTTGGAGGCGATGCATATCTCTCCCCGAATGATCTCTCCCACTTAAAAAATTAAGAGGACAGGGTGTACAGGTAGTTTATTTTTGTTGTGGGATCAAAGGCTACAAATGAAAGTTTGTTTTGACTACCGATGATTGGAGATGTTCGTATAGTCCCCGGTGTCGTCCACTGATAAACATTTGGAGTCGCTGTATTATTGGCAACCGGTGTAGTTGTTAAAGGAGGAGTAGGATACCGAAAGACTGCTGATGATGTACACACATATAGCGATCCACCCCCATCCAGAACTGGGGTCGTAGTTGGAAGAATACCCGTATCCCCTGATTTCCAGAATGTTCTAACATTTCCACCTGTTGAATCAATGTATGGTCCAACTACACCTAGAAACCCGCCAGCAGCATACAGGTTACCAGTTGTTGTTGTGAAATATAACCATGTTGTGCCCTGTATATCCGTAAAGAGTAGGGGGGACGACTGAAGTGTTCCTATTCCAGACAGTGTTACAAGCGTATCGGTTCCTCCGCCTCCACGTGTAGGAGTCTTATTGATAACATGAACGATATTTGATACATATGTTGCCATGAGATTAGCATTTATAGTTGGAGTATTTGAAACAGGGGCAGTTCCGACAGGATACGTCCAGAAATTTGATCCGGTGGTTGCGCTGTAAGATACCATATTGCCTCCGTTTGTTCCTATAAACACAGATACACCGTCGGTTGTCACAGACGTTGTGAACCTGTCGGATGGAAGGGTATTCGACCAAACTGTTTCCCACCCAACGGTGTTTCGTGCGATAATGGTATTGCCATAGGCCGCAATCAGTAGATTTTGGGTATCAATGAACGCCGGCGACCCCGCAACCTGTTGATTGAATTTTGTGGTGTACTGAAGCCTGCCAGCCTGGTCTATAACATTCAGAGTTCCCAGATTTGTTGTTATTGCAGCAAGACCGGTCGAAGACACAACAACAGGCTTTGATACCAATCCACCTTGCGGCAATGAAGAAAGAAGGGATGGGTATCTTGTTCCTCCTGATGTAGTAAGAATATTGAGAACTCCTGCGCCTGTCATAAAATAGATATATCCCTGGGGACCAAACGACATAGGACTATTTGTTGTGGATCCAGACGGATCGAGTATACTGGTAAAAGATGATGATAGTCTGAGAGAGTTCATCACCCCTGTTGATGTGAATACCCGTGTGACTTGAGACGTTGGAGTTTCAACTGGATAGATTGGAGCAACAGGTTGAATCGGTTGAACGGGTGTAACGGGATCAACTCGGGGAGGTGGGATCGTAGGACACAGGATTGTCACGGTGTTCACACACGAATATTGAACCTCGCCTGGCCTGGCACGTTTTGTAGGGATGCGCTGAGAGTTTGCGAAGGACCAATACTCAGTTGGGTTGAATGGAATCACGACCTTTTTACAGTATCCTGGAAGAGGGATTCCGCAATTAGGGAAATTGGGGGTAGGAACAGGTGCGGCAATTGGAGATCGCACGAATGGATTGAAAACTACCTTTGTAAACAATTGAGCGCCAGAAGGACTGAGGCTTGTAATATATAGGTTTGTTTCCGGATCTACAGCGATACAGTTGGGATTAATAAATTGATAGTTCTGTGCGAGACTCGAGACCGTATTACTCCCACCGCCAGCCACAAGAATATTGGTATTCTCTTCCGTATTGTAGAGGTAGACACCTGGAACAAGCGATTCTGGCTGGGTATACAGAACTTCTGTTGGTGAGAGAACTGCGAGACTTGTTATTCTACTCTGTGCTGATGCAGCAATTGCTGTCATAAGTGTATTTCCTCCAGATGTGAAATCGAAATAATATATGATCCCGGTGTAGTTATCGGCAACATAAAATCGAGACTCGTCGGCGCTCAGAACAAGTCCTTTAAAGGTTGAATTTGAACCAAGGGGCTGTTGAAACACCAAATTGATAAGTCCCTGACCGTAATTGTCGACGTAGGAGATCGAATTGCCATCGGCCGTAACAAAGTATACTGTGTTCTGCGAATTCACAGTGATGCCTCCCGTGTTTGTTCCGAACGATCGTATCGTTGCTTCGACTGGAATCGTTGTGGTTAGGCTGGAGAGTCGTAGACGAAGAAACTTTTGATCGTATGGTGCTCCAAGAAAGAGATACTTTCCGGCAGGGTCGGTTGTAAGCGATGTGATTTCACCGCTTAGTGTTCCAGTATATCCTGTGACAGTTATTCGATTTACCGTGCTTGCCTGTTCGTTATACAGGTAGAGATTACCATTCGATGTTCCAAAAAAGAAGTTGTTCCAGTAGTATGAAAATCCGAACGACGAGGGAGCCAGACACATGGCTGAAATTTTTTCACCATTTAAAGCTACCTGTAGATTCAATGAGTATTCTACCACAGCCCCGCTCATTATACTGAGAGCGGAGAATTACATGTAGGTCCGCACGAGGAAAAGAGAGATCGCATCGTGGAGGACGGCGCCCCAGTAGGCTTCATACCACGACGTCTGGAACCCCAGTATCATAACCGCAATGACGACGATCGAACGGAGAAATGTATTAATTAACACATTCTGGGTAGGGACAAGGAACAGGTCCATTTCAGTCTAGCAAAGAAAAAAATATAGGACCTATGGACGCATTCGTCAGGGGGAAACCCGCCGTGGCGATGTCCCCGAGAAAAAAATAATGTCCGTTAGGAGCATAACAAACAATGGGAGGTGGACTAATGCAGCTCGTCTCGTATGGTGCTCAGGACATCTACATCTCCGGCAACCCCCAGATCACGTTCTGGAAGGTGCTCTACAAGCGCCACACCAACTTCGCCATGGAGGCGATTGAGGTGACGTTCAACGGCCAGGCTGACTTCGGCCGCCGTGTCACGGCTGTCATCAGCCGCAATGCTGACCTGATGTACCGCACGTACATCCAGGTGACGCTCCCCCAGATTGCGCTGACGGTCAACAACACCCGCTTCCGCTGGCTCAACTACGTCGGCCACCGCCTGATTAAGCAGGTCGAGATCGAGATCGGCGGATCCCGCATTGACCGCCAGTACGGCGACTGGATGCAGATCTGGACGCAGCTGACGCAGCCCGTCGGCACCCAGGTGTCATTCGACGACATGGTTGGCAACTCCGCCGACCTTGTGCTGCTGAAGGACTCGGCTGGTGTTGCGCTGGACGCCACGTGCGCCGCCTCGGAGGCCACCAACTCGTGCTTGTCCCGTGCCGGCACGCCGCTCAAGACGCTGTACATCCCCCTCCAGTTCTGGTACTGCCGCAACCCCGGCCTGGCCATCCCGCTCATCGCCCTACAGTACCACGAGGTGCGCATCAACGTCGAGTTCGAGCAGAACTACAACTGCTGCTACGCCGAGGTTGCGTCGCTGACGCCCTCGACGGTCCAGCCGACGGTGACGGGCACGATCAACCTGGGCAACGGCGTCACGGCCGTCTCCCAGCTCCAGCTGGTTGCCGCCTCGCTGTACATTGACTACGTCTACCTCGACACGGAGGAGCGCCGCCGCTTCGCCCAGCAGTCGCACGAGTACCTGATCGACCAGCTCCAGTTCACGGGCGACGAGACGGTCACGGCCTCCTCGAACAAGATCCAGATGAACTTTAACCACCCGGTTAAGGAGCTGATCTGGGTAGTCCAGCGTGACTCGTTCGTTGACTGCAACGCCCCCCCGGTGCCGTGGATCCAGGAGGCGTACGGCCAGCAGCCCTTCAACTACTCCGACGACTGGTCGACGGAGGGCATCGTGACGGCGGTCCTCGGCCGTGGTGCCCTGGCCACCAACGGTGCGGGCACCCCGGCGACGGGCATCCCGACCTACTCGCTGTCGGCGGGTGCGGGTGCCGGCCAGCCTACGGGCCAGCAGCCGGCATTCCCTTACCTGCCCGGCGTGGGCCTCGCCTCGGGTGCCGGCCTCTCGACGGGCTCGCAGATCTACGATGGCTCGTCCGGCCAGAGCGACCAGTTCTTCGAGGGCACGACCAACTACCTGCTCGCCAAGGTCATCCTCGCCTCGAACGTCAAGTGCGAGGGCAAGAACCCGGTGGAGGTTGCCAAGGTGCAGCTCAACGGCCAGGACCGCTTCGACGAGCGCGAGGGCCGCTACTTCGACAAGGTGCAGCCCTGGCAGCACCACAGCCGCACGCCGTCGGTGGGCATCAACGTGTACTCCTTCGCCCTGAAGCCCGAGGAGCACCAGCCCAGCGGCACGTGCAACTTCTCGCGCATTGACAAGGCCACGCTGAACCTGACGCTCTCCGTCAACACGGTCACGTCGGCCCGCACGGCCAAGGTCCGCATCTACGCCGTCAACTACAACGTGCTGCGTGTCATGTCCGGCATGGGCGGATTAGCGTACAGTAATTAGAGTAACACTACCACCCATGTGTGTGTTGTTTATTCTTTATTTTTACTAGCTAATTGACATCTAAAACGAATTTTATTCTGGTAAAATTCAATATAAGTCATAAACAATGACTCATATTGAAGGTGAAACACCACGAGGAATAGGTGGGCGAAAAGCGAATCCCATTGAATATTTCGAGCACCAAGATTTCATAGAAGGTAGAGTTATGTCGAAAGGTAATATTCTATCATTCAAGATTGACAAGGATGATCTTGAAAAGGTAAAAACACGGCATTGGTATGCGTCGGTTGGAGGTGTATACATAGCATCACATATCACAATACACAATAGTAAGAAGATGCTTTACCTCCATAACTTTATTATGAACCGTCTCACATTCGACGGAAAGGGACAGAAGGAATCGGTCGATCATATCAATCGAGACGGCCTTGACAACCGTAAGTCGAATCTAAGAATCATAACACAAACGTTTCAGAACATCAACCAAGGAATAAGACCTCGGACTACCAACTTACCAGAAGGATGTCCGGAACTTCCTCGTCATATATGGTACATCAAATCCGATGGAAAACACGGGGACCGCTTCGGGATAGATCTAAAAACTGAAGGAATTAAATGGAAATCAACATCATCAAAGACGATTTCATGGGAGACAAAACTAGAGGAGGCAAGGAATAGATTAGAAGAATTGTATACCGAATACCCATATCTTAAACATTAAACATTTGTCTGTAAACAAGCGTCTAAGAATCCCTTGACATAGGCCACCTTCGGGTGGAGTAAATCATTCGGACTGTTCAGCATGTGGATAAATCCATTGTTGACCTGTACCTGACCGTACACCTTTTTGCCTCCAAATATGAAATAGTGCGTTTCATATGGGTGAGGTCCGGCGTTTGATACTTCATCAAATGGAAATAACATCTGGATATTTTCTCGAAACCAGTAATCTCGCTTATTGAGTCCACGTTTTGATACAAGTGTTTCCCAGAGTTTTCCACCTGTATCAAAATGTTCGCATGGCATGAAATCAAGGTGATAATCCTTGACAAAATCGTACCTGTAAAAAGATAGCCACGGATGAAGGAACCATGGTCCGTTCACAATATCAGACTTATTCGGGGAAGGAGTTTTGGCGTTATCTGGTTCGTCAACATCTCCCCACATACCATACCGATCAAGAAATGGAATAATACTGAATGGCTTGAACATAAACATATCCTGATCAAGGAACGCAAAATACTTCGGCTGGCGCTTTTTTACAATTTCATGATACACATAGTTAAGTTTTGTTCCCAAAATCAATGACCCATTCTGTTCCTTCATAGCTAAATGATTTGGTATTACAAGAAGTTCAATATTTGATGAGTCACAAAGTTGTTTTAGCTTCCGTGAAACCTCTGGATGCTCCCCACAGTTTGAATCGAGAATGACAATATGAAACGGGTCCTTACATAATTGTCTGATGGTCTTAATTTGATACTCAGCGCAAAAGAGATTGTTGTGGGTGAGAATATAGAACTCTATCATTTACACTAACAGCGTCTTTTTTATGTAAATGAAAACAGCGGTGCTATTTTATGGCGAGATACGAGGGCATCCTCTGGGTTGGAAACAGTTGTTTGACAATCTAGTATCTCCAAACAATGCTGATGTATTCATACATGGATACCGATATGCTCCTGATTGGTTAACCAAATTCAGCGAGGAGGACAGGAAAAATATGCTTGATTTCCACAGGAACAAGGGGATTCATACTACACCACCCCAACTACTGTTTGATATTTTTAAACCAGTGAGTACACTTATCGAAGAACAGATTTCCCATGTAGACGAAAATATGGAGAATGTAGTATCCATTCTTCGCAGGGAAAATTACATGCTTGAATCGGCAAACCTATGGGGATATAATATCGCACGAAGTCAAACCTATACTCGTAAGCGTGTAATAGAACTAAAAAAGAAATATGAAGAAGAACATGGATTTAAGTATGATAACGTTATTCTCACCCGTCTAGATTTCAATCTTATGCATCCGGTTAAGTTCACAGAACGACTTACTGTAATAAAGGTTCGTCTGTGGGAGTATTGGAAGATATGTGATCAAATCATGGCGGGTCCCTCTTATCTTATTGACACTATTGTAGGATTCTACGAAGCTGCTCCAAAACTATGGGTACAACACTGTAAGAACGGTATTCATTTTCAGAACGGAGAATTCTTTTTAGGGGTATATCTTCGTATCAACAATATCCCCCTAGATTACTTTGAATGGCCGTCTGATTGGACATCTGGCAAGAATGGTCTTTATCGGTTCAGTAAAACTCTGATTGGAGAGAATGAGGACTGTTCAATTTTGATTCGTTAAATACCCACCAATTTATAAAAACTAAATAACTTCTGAATGAAAAAATATGGAAAATTTTTATCGATAAGATCATCTTCGGATGTGGTTCCAAACCAAATTGCAACAAAGAACGGAAAATAATGAGAAGCACTGCGTAAGTCCCTAGTGTATTCATCGTACGAGTAGTTCTTTACTCCGCATTCTCTCAGTTTCATATAGTAATAGTTCTTCAACAGGGGGAAGTAGAGGGGTAGTGTTTCAACAGAGAAGCTTTCAATCATAAAGAATACTAAATCTTGAACTCCCTTACCTTCAACAATATACTGCCAATCTAGAAAATACGGTTTATATACCTCATTTTCAATACTGTAAAAGATATTTGGAGACTTTACATCTCCGTGACACAGGGTTAGATATCCTTCACTGAGCTCATTTTGGATATCTGCGAACCTTGATACAATTGTATCAACTATATCAATATCATTCTTAGACAATGCGAGTCTCCACTTGTCTTTGAATATATCTGCACGATCTGTAATAAATTGTACCCAATTAAACCTGCGAGTATTGTTTCGTCTTAATCCGTTAAATTTTGAAACCAAATTCTTATTCCAAAATTTGGCATGAAGACATGCGATAGAATCCACGACAGATAGTGATGCCTCTACTGGAGCAGTATTCAAATCGATATTCAGTATGTAATTGTCCTTCCGGAGATCTTCCAATAAAATACCTATACAGCGATAGTCTTGATCATATACCTTGCCATAAAAATGCGGAACATTCACAGGTACTAGACTTGAAAACGACTGATAAAATAAGTATTCACTTTCATAAAGATCTAGATTATTTGCCATTTGACTAAGAGGTGTAACGTTTGAATTTTCTACCTTTAATACCATCCTACAATCGTTTACGTTAACAGCAAGAACATCTGAAATAAACCCACCTTTAAGTTTGATAGGAGAGATTATGACGTTTTCACCTGGAAAAATACACTGTAGGTATTCGTTAAGGTTTATAACAGGTGGGCTGCTACATATCGTGTTTACGTCGATATTCTTAAAATCAACAAAGGTATACGTAGCGCCGTATGTACGAAGCATATCGTGTACATCAGTATTTCCAATGCCTATAATGCATTGTGGACGTACAGACTTACCACTCAAAATTCCGTTTTTTGAATCTTCTAAAACAACACACTGACCTGCAGGTATATTGAAAAAACGAATTGCTTCTTCGTATGGGTCTGGATGGGGTTTTGGGCGGATACACTCACTACCTACAACAATGATATCTAGGTTTGAATAAACACCCATTTCTTTAAGAATACTTTCGGCGGTTGGTCGGTTGCAGTTTGTAACAACAGCTACTTTATCGCCTAGTGATTTTCGTGATAGAATAAACTCGGATGCACCGTCAATAATCTTTATATTTGATATACGCTGTTGAAACATATCATTTTTCATCTCACTTATTTTTGATACATCGCACTCTATATTTTGAAGCAGGGTTTTGATGACTATGTCATCACTATTTGAGTAGATATAGGTATTGTATAACTCTGGAGTGATAAGGAGACCATATACTTTCAAAATATCCTTCCATACTGAAAAATAGACATCGTCGGTCTTTACAAGTGTACCGTCTAGATCAAACAACCATGCACGTGTACGCTTAATATACTCTCTGACATGTGTAGGAGTTCCAAGACAAATGAATCTGTCTTTAGGTATTTCTATGCATACGAAGACTTCGTGTTTTTCTAACATACATTGAATTACGCAGGATATGTAAGGTTCTCCCTTATAGTATATCTTATTATCAAGGACATACTTACAGTACATCTTAAGTTCATCTGCATCTTTAAAAAAATAAGCTCCGGTATTTGCGAGATTGCTGATTTTTTCTTTTTCACGTATTTTGAGTATTTTCATTGTTTCGTCCGTTTCAACATAAGAATATACCGGGTGTTCTTTCTCTGTTCGAAAGGAAATAACTGCATTTGTATCGCCTAGTATGTTTATAATATCTTCGGTATAGAATGCATCGCCATCTGCAATGAGACATTTACCCCGTATACCTGCTATCTGCAGGCCGGCATATACTGTATCGGCAGCTCCTATTGTTTGCCTACCGATTGAAATAACAGACACCGTTGGATTTGCCGCCACGATCTGTTGTTGATAAACCTCTTCGATATTTGTAAAAATGTATATTTTGCAGCCCTTAAAACTATCCAGAGCATATTGCAGTATGGTTTTCTCAAATACCGGTATACATGGTTTAGGAATACTGTATCCTTCATCTACAAATCTTTGGCCCCTCCCGCACAAGGGGATAATTACACTTATATCCATTTACTAAAATCAGTTTACATCATCTAAATACATTATTATAATGAAAGTTATCGTATTGTGTGGTGGATCTGGAACCCGCCTCGAAGACTATTCACTGCCAAAACCTCTGAATATGATCTACGGTAAGCCGTCAATTTCGCATGCTCTTGCATCAATCCCCGTGGATACCCTTCATTTTATTGTTGCTCCGCATCTTCGCAAATACAATTTTGAAGAGGTTGTAATCAACGAGTTCAAGACGAAGACGTGCATATTTAGTTATCTTCCGTATTTCACTCGTGGCCCTATTGAGTCTGCTTTTCTTGGAATACGGGATATTACCGAGTCGGACCAAAACATTGTGTTTCTTGACAACGATGTACTTTACAATTTTCCAGCCGGTCTGTTTGATCGCAAGGAGCATGCCTTTCTAGGGTATGCTCGTGATACGTCTACATCCGAAGCCTTTAGTTTTTTAACACTTGACAAGGAGTTGCGGGTAACTGCTTTCAAGGAAAAGCAGAGAATTTCCGATATGTTCTGTTGCGGAGTATATGGATTCAAATCGGTAGAACAATTTAGAAACATTGCTGCGAACATTCTTGCTAGAACTGGAGAGAAGGAACTATATATGTCGATGGCGTTTCAGTTGATGTTACAGTTGGGGCAGCCTATATATGGTGTTGAGTTTCCTGGTGAGATTCGTGCCATTGGCTCCCTGAAAGAATTGCGCAATACCTGGGAACATATCCCAAAACCTCAAATGAGAGTGTGTTTTGATCTTGATAACACATTAGTGACATATCCAAGGGTCCCCGGAGATTATACAACCGTGCTTCCGATTCAGCCGATGATTGACCTAGCACGGAAAATGAAATCAGAGGGGCATACTGTAATTATACATACTGCTCGCCGTATGAAGACACATTCTCATAACGTGGGAGCAGTGATCCGTGATATTGGAAGGATTACGTTTGATACATTGGAAAAGTTTGAGATACCCCACGATGAACTGATATTCGGTAAGCCGTATGCCGATATCTATATTGACGACCGAGCCGTGAATCCGTATAGACAGGACGTGTCCAGCATGGGATACCTAGGTCCAGTTACTCCCAACCTCCCTATGAATTCTCTATCGCCAAACAAGCACAATACGTTAACTGTCGAAGGTTCTGTCGTTACAAAGCGAGGACCGCATGAGTTTCTACGAGGAGAAGCGTTTTATTACCAGTCAATCCCTAAGTCCTCAAGTATATCTCCATACTTTGCGGGATTCGTTGGGTATGAAGAAGGCTGTCTATGTATAGACCATATTTCAGGTGTTCCAGTATACACGCTGTATAAGTCAGGCCTGCTTTCAATAGAAAGGGTTGACAGGATATTTGACTTTATTGATCTCCTGCACAACCGGGGAGGTTCTACATCTATTACACCGGACAATGTGCGAAGGAACTATATAGATAAATTGAAGAAACGATTCGAACGTACTGAGGATTATCCATTCGAAGACGCAGCTGCTATTCAATCAGCATGCCTAGAAAAACTCGAAGAGTATCTTTCCGGAGATGTTCAGATTGTTTCGTTCATACACGGAGATCTCTGGTTTAGCAATATCATTGAAGAGTTCTCAACGGGGATGATAAAGGTTATTGATATGAAGGGAGCCGTAGATGGAATCCTAACAACGGGAGGAGATAGACTCTATGACTATGGAAAACTCTATCAGTCCTTTTTAGGGTATGATAGTGTTCTGAACGGAGATAACATCCCAAGGAATCACAAAGAATTGTTAGATCATTTCATGCAGCATGTTCATAAAAGACATATATCAATTGAAGATCTCCGATCGGTCACATTTTCCCTAGTCATTGGAACATTCCACGCAATAGACAATCTCGATACAAAACGGCGAGTCTGGAAGTGGATTAAAGATATCTTGATATGAACACAGAATGAAGATTGCAATGGTACTTTTTGGACAGCCAAGGTCCATTCACACGGGCGAGGTGTTTAAATCTCACCAAGAATGGATACTTAATAAATACGAGACAGATGTATACGCACACTGCTGGTTTAACAAAAATGGGTCATATGAAATTTCTTCCCATGCACGGTCAGGTTCGAAAGGTTACTGTCCGCCAAATTCTGAAGAGATAATACGATCAACATATAATCCTAAAGCTTTGGTTATCGAAGAAACTAGAACATTCAAACTACGCAGTGATGTACACGATATCATACTACAGAAGTTCCAAAACACTATATGTTACAAAAACACTGAAGAAAATATAGGGAATTATCTGTCACAGTTATATAGCATAGAAGCAGGGGCCAGACTTGTATCAGATCCTAAACAATACGATTTAATTGTGATGTGTAGATACGACATTGTTATTGAAGACTTTCCGGATCTGTCTACTCTTAACTCATCGAATTTTCATTGTATGAACCATCATCCCAGGTTCCCTGATGTATTTTTCATTTTCGGTCCATCTTTTTTGTCAAGTCAGTTTACATCCAGCTGTGTTGAAAATGAAATAATAGCCAATCAACATCTAATAGGTGACCCAAATTGGTTTTGGGAACCGTCTCCAGAGTCATTCAAGTTTTTTCATTATAAATTAAACTATGACAATAGTCTCATACGTCCAATTTATATACGAGAACACCGTGTGATAGAAGACCTCATCCCTACAAACGAGCAATAGTCCAACTTTCATCAAGATACATTATAAATGGTATATTTTTTGAAAGAAAGAATATCATAATCTGTGTTTCATTTGCTACGGTATGTATTATATTATGTTTTATATATGTCGTGATAAAACTGCCCGTTTCAAACATTGAAGTCCAATCGTGAAAACACATAAACGCATCTCTTGGACCAAAGAAAAAATGGTCGTTATAGAGCCATATGGTTTTATTCAATTCAGAAGGAGACGGTATATTACGATGGAGAAAATACGCAGCTCCAAAATTAATAGGACGAAGTTGCTCTTTTACACGTAATCCGTCCATACCATTATCTAATATATTTGCAATGTGATATACAGTTGGATCAAGATGGTATCTCCTGCAGTAATTTTCGTACAATACCCATTGCTTTACACTATGTTGAAAGTAAAAATCTGAAAATACATCTGTCTTACTATATCCGTATGGCAAAAATCCATCGGGGTATATGATATCAAATCGAGTTCTTATAATATGGTCAAATACCATTGACTCTGTTTCTTCATGTGTTTTCACTGCATCAAGCCCTATTTGTATCTGACTTATTTGTATCAGAGACTGGCGTAAAAAATAGCTATCAATATCCGGTATTTCATTTCGGGCGATATTGTTATGCTGAACATCTAAGATTTTTTCATAAGAACATGTCTTTTTTATTACCGAAAACATCTTCTGTGAAAGTTCTGCGCTTTTTAAATACGTATGTATAACCGTATACGGACAGTCATACTCAAACGAAACGCTTGGAATATGCTCGTCATTAATTAGAAAAAAAATATGAACCTTATATTTGTGCTTCATACGCTCTATAAATTTTCGAAATGATGTCTGGGCGTCAGTCCGAAAAAATGTTCTTAAAAGACCAGTTATAACTATAGCAAATTTCATTTACATAGTAAACTAGATAACATCTAAATGCGAGTTGTTCTGATAGGTCCAGGTATTATGCCGATACCCCCACGTGGATGGGGAGCGGTTGAGAGCCTCATTTGGGATATCTCCGAGACCCTAAAATCTATGGGCGTTGATGTTCATATTGTGAATACCCCGAATCCCACCGAGATTGTTCTGCAGGTGAATGCACTCAAACCCGATATTGTCCATCTTCAGTATGATGAACTCTATCATATTATGAACCACATCACATGCCCCAACAAGATTGCAACTTCACACTACGGGTATCTCGAGCACCCTAACTTCAAGGATGGGTCATATGATCGTATATTCCGAGAATTTGTCAATGGAAAGTTTGTTATTTGCGCTCTGTCGAACGGTATTCGCCAGCGTTATATCGATGGTGGATGCAGTCCCAACCGTATTTATGTAGCTCCAAACGGAGCCAACAACAGGATCTTTCGCTATTCAGAGTCATGTAAGTATCCTGATCGTTCAGTCTACCTAGCAAAGATTGAAGAGCGTAAGAAACAGTATAAGTACCAGTGGATTGATTCGCTTTACTTCGCAGGAAACATTATTTGTCCAAAATTTGCATCGTCAAATCCCAGGTATCTGGGGGAATGGACGAAGTCAATGTTATATGATTCCTTGACGGACTACGCTAACCTTGTGCTCTTGAGTGACGGTGAAGCTCATCCGCTTGTTATATGTGAAGCTCTCGTTTGTGGACTAGGAGTTGTTGTGAGCAAGGTTGCGTCGGCAAATCTTGATCTATCCAAGCCGTGGATTACCGTGATTCCCGACCATAAACTAGATGATCTAGACTATGTATCGCAGAAAATAAAGGATAATCGAGAGATTTCGGTATCTTCACGTGCTGAGATACGCAAGTATGGAATTGAGAATTTTTCATGGGATGTCCGGGTTAAGCATATCTATGAACTATACAAGATGATGTCAAAGAAGGTGTAAAAATTTAAACCATTTATTGATGATCGATTCTTCGGCATGTAACACGAATAACTCAGGTTGTTCCCGTATACACGACTGTGTAATATACTGATCGGAAATTCCTGGTATTCTGTATTTATCATATTTCATCAGCATGTCATCATAGACAGTTCGATAGGATGTCCACGCAGACTTGTTTCCACATATAATTGCCCCCGCTACAAATACGTTTGGATATACATAAAAATTGAAATCACACGGTGGCTCTATAATTTGAAGATGAATCCGCCCGTCGTCCGCATTGAAGACAGCTCGCTTTCCGAAAACGACAAGTGCTTTTTCAGAGAGTTCATCACGCACGCACCCAGCGTCACACCAAATGTACACGCTTGCGTCGACAATATCAATTGCTTTCTTAACAAATTCCCTTTTCTCGTACCATATAACTCCAAGTTCGGGAGAATGATAACGTTCCGAATCTCGAGAATACTGGCGCTCCCAAAACTCTCGCCCCCACACACGACCGAGCGCATAACAGTCTTCAAAATTCATATACACAATGCGAACACGATCTACCGTTGTATACTTCTGTATATCGTCAATAACATCGGGAGTTGTAAAAAATACTACGTTTCCACGAATACTCCGAAAGAAACGAACAAGATGTGGAATATACCATTCATGTGAGTTTTTACCGGGTATCTTAAAGTATGCTGACACAATACACGTTGTCATACTATGATTATTATTATTGTAAAAAATAATAGTTAAATGCCTTACTCTAAGAATATAACATGGCCGGATGTATCCCTCTTTCCTCCAACCGATAAAAACGTGTGGATAGTTGTTGATCATCCACTGTGTCAACCAGACGAATGTGTCACCATGATTGGATTACAGGCCGAACCTCACGCAGTAATCCCGCAATCACGCCAGCTGTTTATTGACAATCACAAGAACTTTGACACCATACTCACCTATGATGATGAAGTTCTCAAGGCATGTCCGAATGCTCGATACTGTACGCTTACAAACTCATGGATATCTCCATCCACCTATAACAACATCGATGTTTCACGAAAGCAGCGAAAGATATCATGTTTGACTGGTAAAAAAAGAATGACAGAAGGACACGAGTTCAGGATTATTCTATATATGAACCAATCCCGCCTATTTTCTCCGGTTACATGGTTTAGATCGTCTAAGGGCAATATACTTCCGGCAATAGGGAACAATCCAGTTATGGGAGATAGCAAGGATCCGCTTTTCTTAGATTATCAATTTTCTATCGCTATTGAAAACTCCCGTCAGCTTAATTATTTTACTGAAAAGCTCCTAGACTGTCTCATTACAAAAACTATCCCAATTTACTGGGGATGTCCGAATATCTCGAACTGGTTTGATACTCGTGGCTGGATTATACTTGAAACAACCAGTATCAGCGAATTCAAACTAAAATGTTCTCGGCTACCAGAGTATTCTCGCTTTATCAATGTTATCAACGAAAACTATGAACGGGCAAAGCAGTATGCGAGTATCGAAACAAATATTCAGCGTGTCATGAACTTTGGTGTTTGAATTTGAGGGAGACTGCTAAGTATAGATCCAATGTTATAAGGTGGTTGACGGATTGATGACTCTGTTCTTTCAAACATGTGTCCGTAATCGGTTTCTTTGGTTTCAATATCACTGAACCCAGGAACCTGATCTGCCAAAAAGGGGGTCACTACCTTGACACGAAACTTATTGAATAAGTAGACATCAATCTGGGGTTCATTGGTCTGTTTCCATTCAATCATTCGGTCGTATGACGATGCGTTGTAAAGAATCCAGTGTGTTGTGAATCCGTGTGGAAGATCATATACTTTCACATTCTGGGTAGATAAGAGTTGATTGTATGTAGCACCCTTATACGCCGCCGACGTCGCACCCAAGACAACATCCCACTGATCTGGATACAATGATAATTTGTAGGATACCTCGTTCCAGAGTTCCTTTATAGCACGGGGGTGACGATTCCGTGGTTTACAATCGTCTTCCCACACAAGAACAGAGGGATCTCCCCGTTCTTTTGCGGCTTCAATAATCTTTACATGAGAGAGTGCACAACCCACCCATCCAGGACTTGCATGGGTTGCGGATACACGTTTCAGATCAAATGCGCCCTTCCATGCTGTCTGTAGAGCCTCCCAACGGTCTGGCCGAGTATCTAGATTAATAACGTATGCCGACGTCATTACTATTTACTTCTATATAACCGCTTTACATAAAATGGGTGTAGTTGTTCCATACTTGATGGGAGGTCTTGGGAATTGGTTATTTCAAGCGGCAACTGCTCGTTTTTTTGGAGGAGATAATGCGATTTTATCGACCCAGCAGTGCTCTAGGTCTCCACATTCTACAATTGATTATCTGAAAACGATCCTAGCTCGATATCCACAGGGCAACGTTCAAGATGTAAAATTTAGTGTAGTGAAGGAGAACGAGGAGATGCAGTTTTTAGATATACCAAAGGTACTCAATACAATTGAGAACCTAGATATACTCTTTTATGGTTATTTTCATTATCACGACTATGTTCCAGAGAATTTCGGAGATCTCCTAGATTACAAGAACACCGATATTCTTTTGAAGTATCCAGATATTGGTGAAACATGCTTTCTGCATATTCGGGGAGGGGACTACGTAGGAAATCCTGTTCACGACGTAGGTCTTTCATCACGATACTATTCATCGTGTATTGAATTTATGAAAAGGCAGGGTATTCACAGGTTCACGGTGTTTACCAATGATAGGAACTACTGTGCCAGCCAGAAATATCTGGATGATATCCGTTACACGATTATTGACGAGAATGAGATTAATACACTCTACCTGATGACACAGTGCAAGGCTGGAATTACTGCAAATTCAACCTTCTCGTGGTGGGGGGCGTACCTTAACCGCAACAGACCGATCTGTATACCTTCCAAATGGTTCAATAATCCTGCTATGAACATCGTGGGTTATTTCTTTCCCGGTTGTTTTATCCACCAAGTGTAATATGCGGGGCGTAGTCATGATGACAAGCTGTTATACATCGAATCGCCCAGACAAACTTGATTGGGTCAAGGATTTGCCTACAAACATAGACTATGTAATTATCCGTGGAAATACAGAGCTCGCTACAGAGTATGAATTTCAACGAGAAACTCACCAATGCGTGCTTCGGTGTTCAGATACGTATGAGGGCCTTCCCGATAAGATTCGAGCTGGGTTTAGATTTGTATACAGGGAATTCAATCCCGATTTTGTTATTAAAGTCGATGATGATGTTTTTGTCAACGTTCCAAGACTGCTTGAATTCATACAATCAAATACCTCAGACTATGCAGGAGTGGTAACATATTATCGTGGTTATGTATATTGTGGAGGACCGCTCTACTATCTATCTGCTCTGGCGCTTAGGTATATGAAAGATATGGACATTACGGGATTCACAGAGGAAGATATATGTGTTGGTCGGTGTGCCAATAAACATGGCATTCCGATTTACTTCTATAAACTCCATCATCATAATTATCAAACACGTAATGAATTTGTAGCATATCATGATCATGACCGGATCCTATTACCAAACGCAGAGACAGCCCCAGTCCCAGCCCCCCCACTTCCTAACCCGATTACTCCAAGATTGCCAAGATTTCTTATTACCCAGGGTATACGATACAATACATATCGGTAACCCTTTACGGTTGGAATCTATTTTTATGAGTTGTCTAACTCAAAAAAATAGACGCTTGTGGGCGCTGTTTTATATTTTAAGTGCTGGGATCACTCCATTCGTCCCATCGTTTAGGCCTTAAGAAAATGCACCTTCAGGAACGACTGGAGGTTCAGGTAGGTGACCGTGTCCGTGTCCTTGACCTTCAGCAGGCGGGACAGCACGCCATCGGGGATGATGCGGCGCTTGTTGGAGGGGTCGAAGCACGAGTTCTCCTTGACGTAGTTCGACACGAACTTCGTGACCTCCGTCTGCGAGCGCTGCGAGCCCGCCGGGAGCTTCATGAACGAGCACAGCTCCGTCGAGAGACCACGGGGCTTCAGGAAGGCGTTCTTGGAACGGCGCAGCTCCCACGCCGCCTTCTCCTCAGGCGTCATGTCGGCCACATCCTTCTTTACACGGCGCTTGCGCTTGGCATCCTTGACCTCACGGGCCGCCGTCTTGGCAGCCAGGAGCGTGTCAGCGATGATCTCCTTCAGCTCGTTGGCGATGCGGGTGCGCACCTCACGCAGGCGCTCAACCACCGACGTGATCGAGGCAGGGGCAGCGGCCTCCGTCGTGGCCGGGACAGCCACCTCGGGGGCAGCCACCGTCGGGACAACGACCTCCGTCTTGGCAGCGGGCGCCTTGCGGGGCGCCTTGGCAACCTTGGGCTCAGCGGCCGGGGCCGGAGCAGCGGCGGCAGGGGCAGGCGCAGCGGCCTTCGCAGCCTTGGGGGCAGCAGCCTTCTTGGCGGTCTTGGCATCAGCAGAGCTCATGTTTACAATAGAGGCAGACGGCTTTGCGGACATTTCTAACGCGGTTATGTATATACTCCTGCCGGACGGCGTAAATAGGTCATGATGCGAAATTATGAGGTCTAGCAATGCTCTACTGCTTCGTCCTTGGTTTCAAATAATCCAATCAACTCTTCTTCAAAAAAAACAGCCCATTTGCATGGGACACTCACATAGACAACACTGTAATTTCCTACAGTGAAGGAATCAGAGTCACTCGTTCGGATAGACATGTCCTCTGTGGAGGAGTCTTCTTTCTTCCTCCCACCCGTACTTCTCGTGGTCCATTCTAGATTTTCCACTGAGTTATCATGTGTATTTGAATTTTTATGACGTATATACTTTTTCGATTCTGTATTTGGGATAAACGTATGTGCAACGATATGGTGTAGATTTACGTCCAAATTACCATAACACACTCGATGAAATCGTCCAAAGTGTTTTGGTTTAATGTCGTATCCAGTTAGAGCAGACCTTACCCTGCCGTGGGTTGATACTATAAAATCTTTATTTTTTGGATATGCCTCCCATACCTCCTCCTCCATTATGCTTGGTTAAGGTTATTTTTTTCCACAGCGAGATCCTCTAACTTTGCGTTGATGATTGCTAGTTTCCCTTCAAGTTTCTTCTTCTGATCTTCCAGGGGAACAGCTGCGGCGACACGGTCAATATACATAGATTGATGATACTCCTTACGCAAACTATCTCGGCGTTTCATAGACTCCTTACGGTATTCTTCGGGGGATAGATGAGCTAGATCAGCAAATTTACGTCCAGGCATTCTATTATTTATCCACCGAGAAAGTCTAAGCCAAACAAAAGAATCAAGTTAATCAAGTTAACTACCTAAAAACGAAAGTCCCGGCCATAATTATTTTAAAAAATCCAGCCTACTTTGAGTTTAGTGAATTAACTTGATTAACTTGATTAATTAGTTAACTTGATTCTTTTGGTGCCTGAATTAATATTGAGAATCCTCTGTTAATTCAGTGTTTTCAATAAAAAATCTAAAATCCTTAAGTCCTTCCTTCAGTGCGTTTCATCTACGTTCTAGACAAAGGGGCAAATCATGTTGAGGACACTACTTCTAGCTGCAGCCTCATTTGCAGCTGCGCAGATCATGGGGTACGACTGGAACGGATTTAGTGCATCCACACTTGGTTGCGGTAGCGATTCGGGCGCTCTCAATGTAGGTCTCGGTCAGTCGCTCCCTCCTGGTGCTACAGGGTTGAAAGTCAAACAGATCGCATTTGCGATTTACGGAACAAACTCCCTTCCTGCGTTTATCCAGTTGGATGGCAGCACTGCTACTCCCCGTCTCTCAACTTCCTCTGCCATTCAGTGCTGTGGAAGTGGGTGTGATTTGGCTGTTCAAGTAGGACTTGCAGGCTACTCGTGGTATAACTCCCCGTGCGGACAGGCCCCGTGCGGTAATGCCAATAAATGGTACTATATGGACTTCTCGGGAACAGCAGTCGGAACCACGGAACAAACAGGTATCTCACAGGCAACCTTCTACAATTCTGGCGGGGGCCAGATCGGTGCCAACATGATCAATCTCGGTGCCGGGTCCGTGTTTTTCATGTCGTATACCGCTATCATTCCCTCTCCCACGCCAACACCGTCTCTTACAAAATCTCCGGTGTCGCCAAGTTTGACGGCTTCGGAGACTGCGTCTACCTCTGTATCCAGGAGCGTAACGGCCAGCGGATCAATAACCCGAACAGTGACTAGATCCGTAAGTGGAAGTCGGACCGATTCACGAACCACGTCCAGGAGTATGAGTGCTTCTCGGGCTCCTTCGGTAACCGTATCTCCGTCCCGGGCTGAGTCCCAGTCTGTGTCTGTATCTTGGGGATCCAGCTCTAGTATATCTGAAACTACCTCGTCTAGTCCCAGTGTAACACTAGCAGAATCTCAAAGTACCACTGTATCTTCAACTCCCAGTTCCAGTGTTTCACCAACCACCGATGTATCTTCAACTACAACCCTGTCTGAATCCGGGTCTTCAACGTTAAGCCAGAGCCAAAGCCTTTCTCTTTCAGCGACATTAGCTTCCACTCCATCAATAGGCGCCACAGCTTCTTCTTCACCTTCTCTAACTACTGCAAATACTGCTTCCCTAACTAGGTCTCACTCCATATCTTCATCCATGAGTCAAAGTGTAACTTTTTCCGTTTTACCATCTGAAACCCTATCACAGACGTCTAGTGTGTCTGTTAGCATAAGTTTAGCAGGTAGTTTAAGTGCGTCTCCCCAAAGTTTCCAGCAGGTGAATAATATAAGCACAGCAATGTCGGCGACGTCGACTCCACAGTTTTATACAACTGCGTTCCCCACTACAACTCCGACATACAGCCCCACTCAGAACGCAACCCTCCCAATCATTGTGGTAGATGGTCAGGCTACCAACATGACCACTACGAATGCCCTCATCGGCGCCACGCTGGCTCTCATCATTGTTGCCGTAGCGCTGGCAGCTGGACGGTATCTCCCTGCTGGTTGGGCACAGCGACTTCGCCGTATGGTTCCCGATAAATTCAAGAGTGACCCACTCGGATCAGTGACCGCTATGGTCAATGATCCCAAGAGCATACTTAAAGACATACAGATCCCAGACAGCGTGAGGAACCTAAGCAATATGGTTCCCCAGAGCATCAAGGATAAGATTGTTCCTAAGGAACTACAGGACATTGTGGGTGTCGGTCCTTCGGCAACAGTTCCACGTATTGATACGCCGGAAACGTCTCCCCCTCCCCCGGCCTCCTCACGAAAGATTGAGATTGCTCCCCCGATTCGCCGAGCAATAGCGCCTGAACCAATACAGGAAGATCGAGCACCGTCTCCTCCTCCCCCAGAACCCGAACCCGAACTCCAACCCGAAAAGAAGGAGGTTGTGAGTGTTGATGCGGGTGTCGTTGTTCTAGCCAAGGATGAAACAAAGATACATACACCCACCACAATTGAAATCAAACCGGAAGACTTAGATGCGGTCAAGGCCTTCATGGAAAGCCGAAACGTTCCGCACGTTATCCTTCCATAAGTGCCATCTCATTCGCACGATGGTAAGCGCCATACACTAAAAACACAAAATCCTCGAGATCCTGGATCTCATACATGATTGTCAGGATCAGTCCTGCAATATCAGAACTGAGTTGCGTCATAGACCCATACGTGTATACGACGTTACGAATATTTTTCAGAAGCATGTGGTACCGATGAAGATGGGGATCGTGGCTTTCAAAATACATCCATCGTGTATCTTCCGTGAGACCGTTGATAAAGACTGCGAACTGAGGAATATCAAGTGAAATAAAATTTTCATGATGAAGTTCGTATCCGAACTCCCGTATAATCTGAGCGACTCTGAGCCACCGATTATCACGGCGTTCAACGAGTGTCATAGGTGCTCGTTGCCCTTCATGATACAGTTGCATCCCCCTCTTTTGACGAAACGTCCATAGTTTGCGAAGACGGCAAGTGTCCTCCTTTTTCAAAATAGTTCGAGTGTATGGATTCCGGATATCGAGTTCCTTCTGCGACCACTGGATCATTGTTCGCTGATCGAACCAGTAGACTTTACCACTCTCTTCTACGGCAAAATAGTCATGGGGATGAACTGCCGATTTACTTTCCATAGTAATCAATTCGTCATCGTTATGACACACTGACCGTTTGAGAACACCTACACCTGCGAGCCGTAATGGCATCCTGGTAAGAATTCCACGAATACGGGACTGAATCCGAACAATTCCACGAAGGATAGCAGGGTGCCGGAGGGCCCACTGATTGATCTTTTTACACTTCATATGCGTCCCGCAGTAGGCGAGATGGGACAGGGCCTTTCTTTCACAACGGTCAAGCGAGGATTTATTTTTACATGCCAAGCAACTCATACTCTATATTGTAGTTACAAGTTTATGATATGAAAATACAATAGAGACCAATTCGGTGAGGTGAAAACGGATCAGGCGTAGATTAGAGAGTAGAATAGCACAACAAAGAATGGCAGCCCCCGCAGTAGTCAGCGTCTCTAAGATCTCCGCCTCCGATATCCAGTTTGCCGAGCCCCGCCGTAACAAGCAGGGGGGTGTATCCGTATCTTTCAAGTATCTCAATCAGAATGTCCAATTCCGCTTCCCTCAGCTTGGGTTTCCTGGTGGTTGTCTCGTGAAGGAAAACGAGAATAAGGATGGGTCCACGACGATGTCTTACACCATGTCGGCGTCCCTCCAGGGCTGCGACCCCTACGGTCGTGATCGTGCTACGGGCACGGATGATGTCTCCAAGGCTTACAACTTCCTCCACGATTTCCAGGAGGCGGTCATCCAGGCTGCGGTTGCCAACTCGGCGTCGTGGTTCGGCAAGAAGCGTGGCGAGGAGTCGATCCGTGATTCCTTCAACAAGTTCCTGTCCGTTTCGGTGGATAAGACCAACGACGGCTGGGTCCCGAACGGCAAGTATCCTCCTTCGCTCCGCTTCAAGCTGCCGGTCTACGATGGCAAGGTGTCGATGGAGGTGATTGGCGAGGACGGTGTGGATATCCCGCTCCAGCCTAGCGGGCTGCAGGAGGCGTTTCCGAAGGGCTGTGCCGCCAAAATCGTGGCGCAGGGCAGCATCTATGTCATCGGTCAGGGGTTCGGTCTGACATGGAAGCCTTCCTACGTCCAGGTCAGCAAGCGCAAGCGTCAGACGGCTCGTGATATGTTCAAGGAGGACGTGGACGACTCTGAGGCCCCGACGGTCGTCGTTGGCGGTGCCAAGGCTGCGTTCGACGAAGAGGAGGAGGAGGCGAATGCGGATGCGGATGCGGAGAACGAGGAGGCCGAGCCTACGCCTACGGTCGTTGTTGCTGCGCCTGCCCCCGCACCTGCCCCTGCGCCTGCGCCAGCTCCTGCTGCGGCATCGGGTCGTCGCAAGGTCGGCAGTGCAAAGGCCTGAGTGTCTCCCGGTGGAGTGTAAAGGACACCATCATCATCCACAAATAATGTAAAGAAGACATCGAATCTCGGCGTTCTTTTTTCATATGTACACCCAGGCAACTTATCGTTCGTGTTGCAGATAAGACAGGTTGTCATAGGTATTTCATACTTCACCAAATCTTTTGGTCGAACAATAGTTAGCGATGTTCGACCCTGCAAGGATTCTACCGTGGTCCAGCCGTGGCGCATACAGTCTTCATAGGCAGGCTCGGACATCATAGACCATACTGTCCGGTCCCTGGATTCCCAATCTTCCTGTAGAAGGGTGGAAAACACATTGTCCCTAAACCAGTAGGCGGTATGACCCCCTGCAGTGGTGTGCTCGACCAGACCTACTCGCTTGTTCTCATCGTAGAGCCAGTACACCTGAAACTCGCTATCCGAAAACTCGGGGTCCAAGTTTCCCCTAAAGACTGATCGGTCATCATACGTGTATTCTTCAACATCAGTACCGATATCAAAGTCTGTAATATCGGTATCGACAGGGTAGAGAATGCCTCGCTTCCGTGAGAGCATCGGTTCGTTATGGTTTCATGACAAGTTTTACCAGCAAATAACCCGCAAGCACTTCAAGGAGTTTAATAACTGTGTGTTCGAACGAGTTACCCGATCGGATCTCTCCTTGGAATCCGAAGAAGCGGATATCCATCATATACTGGAGTGCGTGATACATAATGATGAAGGGAATAATCACGGGGACAAAGTATGCCAGAATCCCCGAGAGTACATGTATGATAACGTAAATAGGATCTTTATACCAGACCCGCATCCTCTATTCAAACGACACCATAATTTTTACGTCATGTTTCTTCAGAGACTTGGTCGCAGAGTGAGACAGCTCGTGGCGCTTCTTGCGAGTGTGCTCTGTCTTCTTATCGCCGGACGACATACGTGTCTCCATATCTGCATGGATATCCTCGTAGTGGGATGTGAGGTAATCAATCACATCATCCTCCATCGCCCAGGCAAAGAAGTTGAGCTGACCGACAGTGGTGGAAATTCCATGGAAGTTGACACGGGTCCAACGACAGAAGGGATCAAACATCTTCTTGCTATACGCCTTGAGATGAGACTTGTAGGCGAGGTAGACAATGACATGCTTTCCGGCCTTGGAGATATAGGACACATTGTTGAGCTTGGAATAGTTGGTGACAAACCAGTCCAGAATACGGAGGGATATATCGGTCTTATTATCAAGGATCTTGCGGAGGAGTTCTAGACGTTCGGGAGTATACAATGATTCAAGACGATGAAGGACCCAATCTTCCTGTGTGGAGATTTCGGTTGTAGTTGTGGTCGCCATTGTGTATGACCGACACCTTTTCTGTAAACCAGTAAAACGAATACCTTTTCATAGAACCTACTGGATAAACTAATGGATGTCTTCGAACTTCCACTGGATGCCTGCACCCACATCACTCACCGAATCAAGGCCATTTGCCGGAGTCGTGGATACCACTACAAAAACTATAAAGCGCAGGTATACCGACTTCTGGATTCCCACATGGGTAAAGTTTGGGCTAGGCGGCGGTCAGTATTCAAAGTCCTTCGAGACTACGGCGTTGCTGACCAGCGCACGGACGCCTGGCATGCCAAACGCTCGGAAATGATTACAGCATCGGAAGTTACCAAGGCGTTCAAGACTGCTACTCCGTCGGGAAAGAAGGAGCTTCTTATGCGGAAGTTGGATGGTCCAAAGCCGTCGGGGGGTGGAACAATGACAGCGTGTCTGTGGGGGACCCAGTTTGAACCAATTGCCAAGGAGATCTATGGAGACATTCAGGACGGGGCAGAGATCGTGGATACAACCTGCGTCGTCCATCCGGTCCACAAGTTCCTGGGTGCATCCCCTGACGGCATTGTCCTAACCAAAGACAGGATGGATTATCGGTGGGGCAAGCTTGTGGAATTCAAGTGCCCCATTTCCCGGAAGTTCACGCAGGACAGTCCGGTCCCCGATGATTACTATCACCAGATGCAGATGCAGATGGAGTGCACGAACATTGACGAGTGTGATTACGTGGAGATGCAGTTCAAAACATGTGGTCGCACGGAATGGAATGCTAGCGATTCTCCTTACAAGGGAGCTCTAGTTGTCCATGACGATGGTCGGATCGTCTACAAGCCGAAGAATGAGGATGCAGATACTTGGAAGGCGAAGATTGAAGGTGACGAGCATCGTGTTGTATGGTGGTTTCTAGGGAATATTCGAATTCAAAATGTTCTTCGTGATCCTCAGTGGCTAGGAGATCATATCCAAGAATTCGTTGAATTCTGGGAGATGGTCCGAGTATGTCGTGCCGATCCGTCTAAAATAGATCAGTATATCCAGTCCACTGTCCCACCCGAACCCCAATCGGCTCCCCCTTTGGTGGTTTCTTCGAATCCGGAGCCCGGAAATGTGTCGTCGTCTGGGCGTACGATGAAACTTCTCCTTGGGCCTGAGCCTTCTGATCCGTCCGATCTAGAAACTCCGGGACCCCAAAGCGCTCACGAGATCCAGCAAACAGGACTCCCACAACAATAAGGCCTACAATAGCGAGTGCTAGGAGTCCGGCATTTTTCATCTTTCCGTCTATTGTAAAACGGATAGAATTAAACACATCAGGAAACAATAATAAGACAGATGCCAACAACGGAAGAGGTTCTCAAGATAATGCTGGGGCAGCGTGGTGTAAATACGGCAGCTCCCCAGGTCATTGATACAGATTTCCCAGCTACTGTCACCAAATATGGCGAGACCCTGGTATTCATGAGCGGCCGCACCCGTATTACGGAAGATCAGGTCTTACGGCTCGTGGCTCTGACACAGGAGCACGGTGGAACTCGTGGAGTTGTTGTAGTCCCTATTCCTCCGTCTGAGACGATTCTGAATGCGGTAGCCGCTCAAAGTCATATTCTCCAGATCTTCCATCTGGGACAGCTGACGTTTGATATTACGACACATCGGAGTATTCCTCGTCACCGGGTTCTGGATGCAGAAGAGGTGAAGAACTTCCTACTTAAATTCGGGATTTCTCTGGATACGATTGCGAAGAAGATGATTGCGGACCATATCCAGATCAAGTCCGAGGAGCCACTGCTTCCCCAGATTGCGATGAAGCACAAAGAGTATATGCCGACGCCTCATATCTGGTCGCAGGATGCCCCTGTGCGATGGATTGGCGGAAAGCCTGGCGATATTATTGAGGTTCTACGCAAGTCTCCAGACGCAGGTGCGACGCCTTATTACCGATTTTGTGTAGCGACTGTATAATAATAAATAAGATGGGGGATCGTGGAGACTTTGAGAAAATGCTGGACGAATACAAGTCGAACTACGTTCAATTTTTAACGACTGGAAATTCGGCGTATAAGACAGCATATCAGAACGCCCAAAATGCTATAGAAAAGATGGTTAATGCACGTCAGGCGAAAGTTAAATCCCAAAAGGATGATATGCTGAAATTCACACAATCCTTCAAGGAGGGAAATGATGCGATGGGGGCTGAATACGACAAAGCTGCTGAATTACATTCGAACGCCCAGAAGATTGAGGATGATTACCTGGGAGCAAAGAACCGCTACGATGTTTACAAGAAAAAGACCCCCGATCTTCCAAGGGTCGATGTCCCCAATGGGTATGCCATCATGCTGCGTCTCGGTATTGTGCTTATCCTGATTCCTATCCTCTTCTTTATTGGGTTCTGGTCTCCTCAGATGAATCCTTTTTCGTCTTCGTTTATGCGACCAGGGACTCCTTTTGAAATGAATATTACATCACCGATGATGGGGCCGGTGCGCTAATACCTAAATCTGGGATTGTGGGAACGGGGATGGAGCTAATTATACTTGATGCCCCAGTCATCAGCGATGTAAACGTAAACATAATAAGGAGAATGATAAGCATGATAAAGATCACGATGACATAGATGTAGGAAGGGTTGGCAGTTGTTGCCGATGATGTTAATGTCGAATGAACGGTTTTGAGACGAGAGAGTTCATCCTTCTGAATCATCAGCTCCTCGAGATCAGCCTTGTACTGCTCAAGAGCAGTCTGAAAATCTATAGGGGGCATTCCACTGAGAGTCTTTTCTCCAGACTGATACATCTGTTGGAGAGACATTACAATGGTCGACAATTGCTGATTCATCTGAGTAATTGTTGATACTAGACTTGCCCGCTCCTGGGGATCCTGTGTGCGAATAGCATCTTCGAGTATCTGACTATACCGTGACCGGAGCTGGTTATACTTAGCTAGCGCTGTATCAATAGTGCTGAGTTCTTGAGGGCCCGCGCCAGAAAACATTTCCCTTTCAGGTGTTTCTCCAAGGAACCCTGGCATCATACTGGTATTCGTAAGAATGCTTGACTGCGTTCCTGGAAGACTCATTACTTTTACACATGAAAATATCGTGGGTGTATATAACAAGATGGCACAGTATGCCCAGGACTTTCAGACACAGTCACAAGGTCTGTTATCCTATATACAGTCACAGCTTGCCAGCGTCGTCTCCTGGACGGCCTTGCCCGGCCAGCTGAATAAGATTGTTGCCTCACCCACGGGGTTTGTGTGGGGATTCAATTCTGCCGGGGAGGTATATACATGTAAGGAACCGTGCGATGGACAGAACTGGAAATATGTAAGCCCTCCTCCTGGGCGCACTGGTATGCCTGCTGATATTGCCGTGGATGGAGACAACGTGTATATTCTCTATACGACAACAGTCTCTTCCCCAAATCTTACAGGAACGTGGAATATGGGAAAAATCGTACAGACAGGAAATACCTGGGTTCTTACACCCACTACAACTGCCAATGGATGGACGGCAGTGTCCGGAACGTTTGACAGTGGATCCACTACATCTGGAAAACTCGTATATTCAACTCCGAATGGACCCCTGAATATGACATTTACAATCGACAGCACTGGAAAGACTATTACTGGAAGCAATGGCGGAACATTTACTCGCTCTACCGCATCCACAAGTGGTATTACTGATTTAGGGTGTTGGAAAGATGGTCCTCGCCGTGCTCTTTCAGGACCTCCTCAGCAGTACGGATACACTCCCCAGACTTGTAAAGAGTTTGCATTAACACGTGGAACAGATATATTTGCCTTGCAGGATGGAGGATGGTGTGTGACGAAGAAGGCGGGAGATGATCATACAAGGTATGGAAGAGCGACTGGACCGTGTCCTGAGCGTGGTGCCGGGTGGATAAATCATGTGTATCAAGCGACCCAAGAGCCCGATGCCGGACCAATTACAGTTAACCAGCTGAGCTTTTCGATGCGGCCCGTGGATGGTGGTGGTAATTGGTCAGAGCCGAAAGCAGTTCCTGGAACTCCTTCAGCAACTCCTTCGATCAATGTTACCGACCAGTTCATCTTTGTCGGGAGCCAGGGATGCTCGAAGCCCTGCACAACAAATTCATGGGTTCCTATTTCCCAGCCAGCTGGCTCACAGGGTATTGTGGCCGCAAGTGGAGGCAGCACATATGCGTCTGCCACATCAGCTGGGGGCGGACAGACTGTATACCAGAGTTCGGCAAACGGACAGGGCGGATGGAAAGAACAGGCCGGATTAGCGGGTGTTATCCCCCTTGCAGTGGAAGGCGACAACAAGTTCATTCTGGGAGTATCACAGTCTTCCCAGCGCCCAGTACGATGCTCTCAGCCGTACACGAATGAGAACTCGTGTAAAATTGACCCTACGATTACATATAAGCCTATGCCAGGCCTCCACACGATGTCGTTGAATCCTCGTTCTTATCAGACATACGTGGCGGCTGCAAGTTCAGGACCAAGTGGCAATATTTACCAACGTGTAGATCCGGGAAGCATCGACAATTCAGCTGCACTTGACCAGACTACCCAGTACACGGCAAAGATGGATAACAATGTAAATGCACTCGGCAGCGCTGCCACAAATCAGTATGCGATGATTGAGGTTGCGAAAGTGAAGAAGGAAGCAGATGCGGTGATTAAACAGATCACAGATATCAGCGAAGAGCGCCAGAGCACCGCTCATGAGCGTGAGAATATTAAGCGTAAGATTGAGACAGTGGGTGGTCCTGCGTCCCAGTGGAAGATCCAGGTACTTCAAATCATTGCCGTAACCCTTGCGCTTGTTCTTGTCGTGTATTTTGGTCTTGGCTTTATTGTTCCCCCAGTTGTGAATATGAGTATCGCAATTGTAGGTATGGCGGTCGGTTTAGGGTTCGCAATTTACTTTGCTGTGAATAAACAATAGCGGTAATGGACGCAGGCCTCAAGAAACAGAAAGAACTACAGTCTGCGTACGAGTCGTTCCAACGAGCTTCCCAGAATGCCGATTCCGACCCAGATACCTTCGAGCAGACACGATTTCGGTATTACAGTTTGAAGAACGGCGAAGAATGGGCGGCGCAGGAACGTAAAGTTATTGCAGACAAGAAGATGTCACCGATTCTTGATGGGTATCGACAACAGTATACGGATCTTGATAATCAGAGCGCAGTGCAGGCCGCATACACAGACTCGATTGCCGCTATCCGAAACAAGCAATCATCTCTCAAAGATAGTGTATCCAACAACATTGATTATCTGGGGAATCTCTTGTCAGACAAACTCCAGAAGATCGGGGCGTTCAATCGGTATATTGAACTTACAGATCCAACATCTGCCACACCTATCCCAGCTGTAGCAAATCCAGTGGTCGCATACTTTGCCGGGTTTCCTGCGTCGTTTGCGACGATCATGGATGTTTTCATTGCAGTTCTCATTCTACTGACACTGATTCTGATCTACCGAAAATCGGGTATTGCGTTCCAGGGACTCAATCAATGGTTCGGTCAGACTCGTGCGACGGGACTCGGGCAAACAACTATGCCAAACATCCGCATTTCCAGCCCGGGATTGGGACCCACAACACCTAGGGCAACATGAAATGATCGAATGGAGGGAGATCTTCAAAGTATAAGTTTGCGAGGTAGACCCGACAATTACCAAGAGGATTGAATGTTCTGGAGTATGCTCCTGGAATCGGAAGTCCGTCAAATGTCGAAAGTGAAAGAAGATCATCGTAAAACACGATATCGTTATGAGGATCCAGCAGGATTCTGTTACCGCTACCGCTATATTGAAACGCCTTGTATCCAGTGGTATCTGTTGGATGAAACCCCGGGAGGGATTTGAAGGTGTCAAGGGGAATTGGAACCCACTTGGGAGGAACAGAGATCGTTAGAAACGGGATCCAAGTGTAGGTAAAGGTCAAGAACGGTTCAATATCTGTCAGGCCACGGGGGATTCTATGTTGAATCTCAAAGATGAACGGTGTGGGTCCCCAAGTATCTGTTGCTTTCCGACAGAGCGACATAATCATTTTTCCCGACCATCCCATTTCCCTGTATCCCCGGTCAACATAGTTAAAACATACTGCTACAGCCATGAACGATTTCTTGGTCCCTACCCAGTATCCACGTTTTCCTGCAAGAATACCGATACGTGGAACCCAGGCAAGAATATCAGCGTCGCCCATAGAGGGTCGGCGCAGATTAAATTCGTCTTTCCAGATGGATATAGACCACTCACGAATATTGGGTGGAACATCCTTCCAGTGTGCGGTACGTACATCGGGAAAATCGGGATAAAGAAAGTCTCTATTCAACATTGTTCCTTCGTGTCCCGGGGTTCGCTGGATTGGAAGCAGCTCCCACATTTCTTACATAGATACAAGAGAGAGATGGAAGGAACTTTAGCATATTGGCTTATTGCCCTAGCCGCCATCGCTATCCTGTTACTATCGCAACTTCATACCGTTCATCGTGAGATGTTCGATAATGAAGGAGAGAAGACTGGGGATACAGACACGCACGAAGACTACACAGAGATATATGATGAGTTCTATGCCACTGTCTACGACAAACTGTTTACTACCCCAGAACGTGTGTCCTTCGAAAAAGCATCGATCCGTGAATACGCTCTTGCCGAATGGCCGAAAGAGGAAATCAAGCTCCTAGATGTCTGCTGCGGAACAGGACCTCACGTCGACTGGATGTGCCGTGAAGGTATTGATATCGTGGGGGTTGACGCATCCGAACCCATGCTGAAGAAGGCACGAGAGAAGTGTAAGAGCGCCCGATTTTATAAGGGTGATATTGCTCGGGCTGAAACATTTGCCCCGAAATCGTTCTCTCATGCGACGATGCTCTACTTCTCCATCTACCAATTCCAGAACGCCAAGATGATTCTCGACAACATCTATTCCTGGCTCCGTCCCGGTGGAATCTTTGTGATTCATCTGGTTGACCCTAACAAGTTCGATCCTATTCTTGATATTGCCTCGCCGTTTGGACCGTTCTCGGTGCAGAAGTATAGTACAGAACGTGTCATTGATTCGGACGTGTTCTTTGACAAGTTCAAGTACAAGAGCAGGTTTGTTAAGGATCCAGATAGTGATAAGGCACGGTTCGAAGAAGTATTTGAATTCGACAAGCCAAAACGTTCGTACCGTGAAAACATTCATCAACTGACAATGCCAACAATCCCAGCAATGCTGGATATTGTCAAGTCGGCCGGATTTACTCGTCATGAGATGGTCGATATGACCCCAGTGGGTTACGAGTATCAATATCTTGTCTACTTTTCTAAGTAAGAGGTAAGAGCCGATGAGTAGTAGGATCACGAAAAACTTACAGAATATTGGCGGTGGTTCCCTTGCTCTCGGCACCACCCCTGCGTATGCCAATATCGACATGGATGGTAAGTCTATTTCCAATGTGAATGAGATCAACGGTCAGATATTTCCGACGGGTCCAGGTGGAGCGGGGTACTACATGTCTCTTTCGGGCGATGCAAAGACTATGTATTGGGTGAGTGGTCTCGGACAGATAGGAGCTACAGGTGTTACGGGTCCTACAGGTCCAGTAGGTGGATCTCCGGGTCAAATTCTCTATAATGACGGAAGCTTCACAAATGCGACTGGAAATGCGGCACTAACATTTTCGTCGGCAACTGGAATTACCACGATGTCAGCAACAACAATCACCAACAACCTGAACGTCGGTGGAAACATCTCGGGGAATTTTGGGTGCAATTCGTATACGATTGCGAGCGTTCGGCTAAGTAACGGAACTATCTCGAATGCGACTGGAACATCCAATACGATTGGGGGGTGGACGCTGTCAGGGGCAGTGCTCTGCAACGGACAGACGACCATTTTTGCAACGGGGGCGATCACCGCACCTTCAAGTCTCTTAAGCTCGATTGGCGGAGTGGCACTGTCTAACGGAACGATAAGCAATGCTGGAACAACCTCGAACTCTATCGGTGGATGGCTAATATCCAATTCAGTGCTCTCTAATGGACAGACGAGTATTATCGCAACAGGGGCGATTTCTACTCCTGGGGGTGTATCGAACTCGATTGGCGGAGTGGCACTATCTAACGGGACAATTAGCAATGCATCCGGGACAAACAATTCGGTAGGTGGAAACATCCTCTCAAACTCTGCTCTGGGTGTTGGTCTTACACCGGGAGCCTACGCCCTGAACGTCTCAGGAACCGGGTTTGTTTCTGGAACACTCAATGTGAGTGGTATACTTACCGCACAGGGAACACTAACAGTTCAAGGGGCAACTCTATCTGCCGCATCGACTGTGGCAACACTCTCGGCACTAAATGTCTCGAATTCGGTGAACGTCAGCGGACTCCTCACAGTCTCTGCTGCCACAGTTCAGAACAACCTTACAGTCGTTGGAAATATCTCTGCGGGTGCTGCGATCACAACTATTTCATCCCTCCAAGTCTCGAATGCTGCTAGCATCAGTGGACTTCTGACGGTATCCGCTGCCAATATCCAAAATAATCTAGTGGTATCTGGAACTATCTCTGGTGGGTCAACGACTATTTCATCACTCAACGTCTTGAACGCTGCCACTATCAGCGGATTGGCTACCTTATCTGCTGCCACAGTTTCAAACCTGCTAACTGTGGGTGGCAATATCTCTGCGGGTGCTGCGATAACAACTATTTCATCTCTGAATGTCTCGAATGCTGCGACGATCAGCGGACTCCTCACAGCCTCTGCTGCTACCATCCAGAACAACTTCACGGTCGGCGGAACCACGTTGTCAGCAGCAGGTGCGACAGCAACGATTTCATCCCTCAATGTATTGAACGCTGCCAATATCAGCGGACTTCTCACCGTCTCTTCAGCTACAGTTCAGAATTCTCTCACGGTACTCGGAAACATCTCGGCAGGAACAACGACAGTCTCATCCCTTCAGGTCTTGAATGCTGCGACTATCAGTGGACTCCTCACAGTGTCTGCTGCGACAATTCAGAATAATCTCACAGTGACTGCGATTACAACGATTTCATCTCTGAACGTGTCGAATGCTACAACTATCAGCGGACTCCTCACAGTCTCTGCTGCTACAATCCAAAACAACCTTACGGTCGTTGGAAATATTTCAGCGGCAGCGGCGACCACAACTATTTCATCACTCAATGTCTTGAATGCTGCTACTATCAGCGGACTTCTCACAGTATCCGCTGCTACGATCCAAAATAACTTTACAGTTGTTGGAAACATCTCAGCGGCAGGGGCAACCACAACTATTTCATCACTCAACGTCTTGAACGCTGCCACTATCAGCGGACTCCTCACACTCTCAGCTGCTACGATCCAAAATAACCTTACGGTCATTGGAAATATCTCTGCGGGTGCTGCCATAACAACGATTTCATCCCTCCAAGTCTCGAATGCTGTGACTATCAGTGGACTCCTCACAGTGTCTGGTGCTACCTTCCAGAACAATCTGGGGGTATCCGGACTGTCTACACTGTCTGCTACCATCACAACCAGTCTATCAGCAACAACACTCAGGGTATCAGGAACGACTACGCTGTCAGATACGGTTACTATGCAGAGTAGTGCCACCGTCGCAGGTTCACTAGGTGTATCGAATGGTCTTACTGTTTCTGGTGGGGCTACCATCACAGGGGTAGTCACCACTTCAGCGCTCCTAGGGATCACAACCATCAACAACATGTCAGCATTAATAAGTTCAGTGTCGAACAATGTCCTTATTGGGAATGTGTGCGGCGCAATACCGTCTGGAACGAATGTTGTAGGCATTGGATTTGGAGCAGGACGGAATACGACAGGAAGCCATGTAGTTGCTCTTGGATCTGCTGCAGGATTGAGTGGCGGTAGCAGCAGTTATGTGAACGCAATCGGATATCAGGCTGGATTTAGTAATACCAAGAACTACCTGAACGCAATAGGATACTCTGCGGGCCAGGGAAATTCTGGTTCAAACCTTACAGCCATCGGAAATAACGCAGGGGAAAGTAACCGGGGCGATTCCAATGTTTCTATCGGAGACACTGCCGGATCGAATCAGGGAGGGTCATCCAACATTGCTATCGGACTACGGTCTCTCCTAAATAATAGTGGATCCCTGACAATAGGTATAGGATACAATGCGGGTGCGGATGCCAGTGCCACCGGATGTATCTATATTGGTGATGGAGCAGGATCAAACAATACCCGTGCAAAATCTATTTTCCTGGGAAGCAATCCTGGTTACAGTGTCGGAGCCGCTAACCAATTTGTCGTCTATTCTATGTCATCGACTGCTCCCCTGATCCAAGGAGATCTCAGTTTTAACCGGGTGGGTATTGGCAAGGCTCCCGGTGCATATGCCCTCGATGTATCAGGGACGATCCAGACATCCAACATCTCTCTCGCTCAACTCAATGGTGTTCCCTGGCCGTCAGGTACACCGGGCGGATCGAACTATATTCCGTCATACAGCAATGGCACTGTAACATGGATTGTAAACCCCTCCGGCGGACTCGCAGCTGGGTGGTCCACTTACCCTGCGCTACAGACCGTGAATGTATCAGGCTACAATATGTCTGGTATAGTATCCTTCAATTCTATCCCGGCGGTCTTCGTATCAGTGTCTAGCCAAGTTGGATTCGGAACAGGAGTTCTTGGTGGAAATACTGGAACAAACGTCGTAGCACTTGGAACAAATGCTGGAAATGGAGGTTCAAGCTCAAACGTCGTATATCTAGGAAGCAACCCGGGATACAATCCGACCAGCAATAACATGTTCCTTGTATATTCTACGAGTGCTGGTATACCCTTCCTCCAGGGTGATGTATCTTCTCGTATACTGGGAATCGGTCGTTTTCCTCGCACATCGTATGCTCTGGATGTATCGGGAGGTATATACGGAAACACAATTGTCACTGCCACCGGGTCTATCAATCAGATCGGGGAAATTTATACGGTACTAGGTGGAAACGTTGGAATAAGAACAGCAGTACCAGCATACAACCTGGATGTAGGAGGAACAATCCACGGATCCAATATTGTTACCGACGGAGGAGGGTTTACTAATACCATCGGAGGTATTACCTTATCGAACACAACCCTGTCGGCAGCGACCATACATGCGGTGGCCTTGAATGCAACTACCGTATCCGCCGGGAAACTGCTTTTTGGAACCGTGGTGGCACTGGGATTCAACTCTCTCTCGGGAAACACCGCACAATACGCAAATGCCCTTGGATACAATGCTGGATGGGGAAATAATCAGTCAAATTGTACCTTTATCGGAACAAACCCGATCCCGACCTCGTCGGGGGCTACTCAACCCAATACATTCCTAGTATACTCCACATCTGCCGCTCCAACCATCCAAGCAGACACCTCGAACAACTACGTTGGAATCGGCAAGATCCCTGGCCCATTTGCACTAGATGTCTCGGGAACAGCGAATGTTGTCACTTTGAGTGCCCGAACGGTGATTACAACCAGCATAAATATAAACTCTACAGTTGTCGGACTGGGATTGAACTCTCTCTCGGGAAATACCGCACAATACGCAAATGGCTTAGGATACAACGCCGGACACGCAAACGCCTTTTCAAACTGTACCTTTATCGGAAGCAATCCAAACCCTACGTCTTCAGGTTCTACCCAAGCCAATACATTTTTAGTCTATTCGACCGTATCAAGTGCTCCCACCATCCAGGCAGATACAACAAATAACCGTGTAGGAATCGGTCGTGTCCCCGGAGCATATGCTCTAGATGTATCAGGTCAGATCCGGACAACATCCAGCATCATTAACACTATCAATGTATCCACAGTTACTTCGCAGACGTTGGCAATCTCACCCAACAATTACTCGACGTATTTTAATCTCGTATACACTGGCGGAACCAACGTAACAGTTCGTCTTCCAGGAGCGGGTGGAGCACCACCGTCTTTATCTTATTTAGTTGTTGGCGGAGGTGGTGGCGGCGGAACACGTTTCGGCGGAGGCGGCGGAGCAGGAGGATTTCGAACAGGCACACTAGGAGGATTTAACACTGGAACATCATACACTGTCACCGTTGGTACTGGAGGCGCAGGAGGACTAGCGGGTGGTGGAGGAGGAACACAGGGTGCAGGTCGAGGACAAAACGGCGATAATTCAGTATTTTCCACAATAACATCCATTGGAGGTGGTGGTGGTGGTGGAGGAGATGGAACCAACAATGGCGGTGTAGCACCTACAAGTGGTGGAAGCGGCGGGGGTGGAGCTGGACGATTTCCGTCAGCGGCAGCAGGAGGGACTGCAGGACAAGGAAACAGTGGTGGAGCGTCAATTGTAGAAGCGGGTCCGTATATCGGAGGTGGAGGTGGAGGTGCAGGAGCGGCAGGGGCGCAGGGAGGAGATGGTACAGGTATTGGAGGTATAGGAGCTGTAAGTGATATTACAGGACAGAATATACTCTATGCTGGTGGAGGTGGCGGCGGAGTCGGCAACCCCGGCTCCGGTGCAGCAGGAGGTGAGGGTGGAGGCGGAGCCGGTAGCGTAGGTACTTCCCCCGGATCTCCGGGACAAGATGGCCGGGGCGGCGGCGGGGGCGGCGGTAATTATATTATTAACGTCGGAAACGGCCCGTACCAGACAGTGGGTGGAAGGGGTGGTTCAGGTGTTGTTATCATTTCGTATTCTACAGAGTATTCTGAAATTACAACTACCGGATCGTTGAATCCTCAATATTCGATTGTGAATAATCAACGCATCTACGTATTTACTTCTGGAACGGGTAGTATTAGTTGGACCAGTCAAATTGTCACAACTGGTGTTGCCGAAGGAAGTTATTGGGTTGTCAAAAACAACTCGCCAGTGAACTATACTCTCAATTTCACCGGTGGATACCTGAATACGGTTGGGACAAGCTCGATGTATCTCCAAGCAGGAAATGGTCTGACGCTCATTTACTCCGGAGCCAATTCGGTATATTACACGTTCTAAACTGTTGGACCATCACAATACGTATGATCGCAGATACCCGAACTGTCGCAGATTTCCAAACGTTCACATTCTCCGGACACGCACGCACATTGGCTCATAAATCTCTCCTTCAAAGCATTCAGCTGGGCCACGCAGATTATGCCTGTTACTGGACGCTGGAACTCCTATGCTCGGGTCTCGTCCATTCCCTGTGGAATACCCTATTCGAGGGAGCGGCACTTTACATCCATCGCTGTCCCAATATGTTTACATACCTCACGTCGCAATATGAACGGTTTGCGGCAATCGAAGACCGGTTTACTCTTCATACCATGACGGATATCCGCAATCATGAAGAAGCCAGGGCACTAGTATGTGAAACGGCTGTAGCCTTAGCAGTCGCTCGGAAACAGAAACCTATTGCGCTTCCAACAATCAAACCCCTTCACGATTTCCAGCCAGAAACTGTTCGTGAGAATCTCCGAGCAACGTCTCAGGCGGCATGTATGCCCTTTGTGAAATCTGATGATCCGTATGAGCTGAAAATACCGTTTAACGAGTTCTGTTTTTCAATTCAGAGCCGTGATACCCTGCGTGCCCTATATTGGATGTCATGGATACTGGCATACGCACGAGAACAGAAGAAACGGACGAAACAGCCTCTTCTGGGTGCGGAACGCCGGAACCCATATGTCAATTCTAAATTTGCCAGGGGGCTCATATGGATGTTCTGGGATGTGATAAACGCCCACTCAAACACGTATGTTGAGGCACTTTATAAACTCTACTGCCTCCGCTGGGAACCCAAACTTGCCAAGCCCCGCCAGGCACTTCTACTGGCAGCCGTGGTCTTTGTGACGGAGACGCTGGATGCCCGTGAACCTGCGAAACGTAATGACCTAGAAATTTCAGCAGTTCTTCACAAGATTCCACAGCTGCTAGAAACAATACAAGCCACTCGCAATACTTTCCAAGCTAGAGAGTAATGACTGTGACCGACACGCAGAAACTCCAGATCTCGGCCTTCCAGGGTCTGCTCTTCTACATCCTTGCCAACCCAATCACGTTTCGTGTCGTTGATGGTCTAGTTACATCGCTCACAGGACCGTATACAACCATGCGTGTCTTTGAGAACGGTATTCCTACCGGATTTGGTTTGATGGTTCATGCCTTCGTCTTCTTTGCGGTAACCCTGGGCCTAATGTATATTTAGGCGTATCGTGAGACTATATACAATGTATCGTATCACAAAGTTGGGTATGGTCTACATGAAACCTACTATCACATATACTACCAGCTTTCTTTGGTGTGGAAACCAGTGTTTGAATCCACACGAAAGGACGTGTCGGACCCTTCATCCTCAGAAGGATGGGTCGGTAAAAATTGAAGTGTATCCGTATCCCAATATCCTGGATCGGATCGATTACAAGGAGGAGGTCAGGGTTCAAAAGTATGCGGACGGCTCATTCTCTGAAAATACTGATCTGTTTACGCCGACGGGGCCGCCTTCTTCGCAGAAAACCACGACGGGCAGCACTTCTTCACCTCGGCCAGCGCAACGTTCGCAACCTTCCCGAGCTCGGCCTTCACGAGCTTAACAGCCTCAATGACGTAGGGGAGCGCAACATCGCACCATGTAACAAGCTGAGTCTTCTGCTCCTCTGACAGGGGAGATTCACGGATCGCCTTCTTCACCTCTTCCACAATAAACTTCGCCTTGTCCTCATCGGAACGATCGGCGAGGATCTCTACCTCGGCGATCTTCTGAATAACAAACTTCACAAGCTCAGACTTGTTGGCAAAGTCAACAACCGCAGCCTTGGCTACAGCCACGACCTCCGCAACAACAGGCGCAGGGACTGGGACGGCTTCGGGAACAGGGGCAGGAGCAGGAGCCGGGTCCGACATTGTGTTTAATTTTAGGTCTTACAAAACTTTCATTAGAATAACATGGAAATCTCTGATATCGTATACCTTGCCTTTGCAACAATCGTGGTGATTGTTGTGCTTCATATTGGAGTTTTCTGGATTTCCAGGATGATCCAGACCCCCAAGCCAAAGATTGTGTATGTGGATCGCACGCCTCTCCCAGCTCTGATCCCCGAGGTCCAGGCTGTTGTTCCTCCCCAGATTGTCCTTCCGCCAAGGGTAGAGCCGCCGCCGCAGACTGCGAATGTCCCAATGTATGCTGCGATGCCCCCTCCGGTTGTCCAGTCAACGAAGTCAGATCCTCAACTCCCTCCTCCAATCGATACACGTGAGATGGATAAGGTTGGTTGGTCCGGATCATCAGGTGGAGCGCCAGTGAAGTAGGAGTGATTTTGACAGACCGTGTGTGATTACATAATGAACCGTCTCAAGACCTTGTATGGATGGGATCCGGCTCTACGTATGACCCGCCAGGGGAATGTAGGAGTGTTTACCCATAAATCTCCCCAGACCAATGGAATGCCTGGATGGCTGTGTCTGACACGGGACGAAGCGTCGAAGCCGGTGGCTTACTGGGTTCCGAGGAAAGATGGAGCAACCGCCCAGGTGTTTAGGATGGTATGGGATGAACGCTGTTTTGAAGATACTATTTTGCGTGTTGAATACACCTCCACACATGTGTACCTTGCGGATGTGTGGATGTGGAATGGAAATCCTCTATTCAAGAAGGCTACATTTGCGAAGCGGGCAGACCTGTTGAAGTCGGTATTCGATTCAGCATACACGCCGTGTCCGCTATTTGAAACTCGTAAAGTTGATCTGCGAGAGAATGCTACCGATATTCGGGGTTATGAATATTATACGGACGCCTACGGAGAGAAAGGTGTGTTCGCAGAATGTAAGCCAGTTGTGGAGACCGTCGATAAGTATGAGATTGTAGCAACAGATATTCCAGATGTCTACAAGGTTGCGGATGTAGGGTATCTCCGTGTTCGGACATTGGAACTATCGAGACAGCTTCGTGCTCTTGGACGAGTATTTACTTTGGAGTGCGTCCAGAATGAAGACGGGACTTGGACACCGAGAATCTAGTGTTGCTCCAATACAAATGGCTCGTAAACACACAAAGAAGGCCGGTCGTCGTCGTGGAGGCGGATACGGATTCGGCGGATCTATTCTGACTGATCCCGGCAGGCCGAACGCCGGTAACTCCCTCTGGAACAACCAGGGTGGCAGTGATTGCGGTGCGGGTTTCCAGGGACGTGGCGGAAATAACCAGATGGGTGGTCGTCGGAGGCGTGTAAAGACTGCGGGTCGTCGCCGTCGTTCTCGTTCTCGTCGTGGAGGCGGACTTGCTCTCCAGCAGCCCCGTACAGGATACACGTTCAACGGATCTGGCGTGGCCGGGACGGCGGATACGGTTGCGGTAGGAAGCCCTGTAGTGTCTGTTTAAATTCTACTCTAGAATCAATGAAGGCAAACGTGGATACTGCTGTCGCTTCTCTACTTTTGTTGGTGACTATCGTATTTCTCGTCCAGCGCCAGCTGGGATACCTTGCTGTGTGGCTTGTTCTAATTACAGTCGTAGTTGGGTATGGTGTTCGGATGCCCCTTGTTGCGGCTGTGACTCTGGGAATCGCTACCATTGCCGCAGTTGTGCTGATTTCGGGACATGCGCTCAAGGAGAATTACGAGAACCCGACTGAGAGCGATGAGAAGAAGAAAGACAAGAAGGAAAAGAAGAAGGAAGAGGAGGCAGAACCGGAGCCGCACTCAGATTCTAGGTCATCGAAGATCGAGGATTCCCACCTCGATGCTGGATCGACTGTTCTCCATGCCTTCCAGAAACTGAATCCCGAGCAGGTTCTCCAGATGCGTGACGATACGAAGGAACTGATGGAGACGCAGAAGCAGCTTGTGGAAACGCTCTCGTCTCTGGGACCACAGGTCCAGCAGGGAGCAGAGCTTGTCAAGAGCTTCCAGGGAATGTTCGGAGGAAATCTAACTGAGGTTCTGAAGCAGTGAGATGGCTGCCGCATACTTGAAATATTGATGATTCCTATCTGCCGAATTAATTTTAATTAAGGGAAGACCTAGACCGTGAGCGAGGATCTTCCAGGTATACAGTGTTGTGCCGAGATTGTAGTGATCTACAACGTCGCTCCAGCACGAGAAAGCGTTCCAGAGAACTTGGAGGGAGGATACAATATATAGGAGAATAGAAAAGGTTGTCATCTCGAGCGTTCCTCCAAAATAGACAAAGAGAACAGGGAAGAAAAAATAGCAGCCCCAGAAGAGAACATGACCTATCGGCTGAACGAACAGGTTGGAGTAGAGAGTCATGTAGTCTATGAAGGGGGCTGGATTCACCTTCTTGTCGAGAGAGATATACTTCCACACAATATCTGCGGGATTTGGGTGATCAATCATCTTTCTTAGACTCGGAGGGAGCATCTCCAATTAGAATACCCTCGGATGGAAATTCTACCTGGTCAAACGTCTTGGGGTTCAAATACACCCATGTCTTACCCGCTGAGTCCGGCTGTAGATAGTGTAGAAGCCGGATTGTAATGAAATTCCCAACAACTAGAAGATGCGAGAGGGACTCAGTACAGTCTACAGTGTTCCCATGCTCGTCTAGATACCCAATGAAAAACCAGGGGGGCGCCGGCGATTCAAATACATCCTCAAGTTCATATCCCCAACCCGCCTCCTTTAGCCAGTGAACAACCGTTCGATCGGATGAATGAAGTCTATGGTACTTCCTCACGCTATGAAGCGCCACATCGGCATCTACACGATTAAGTTCATAGTATTCCGTGGCGTGCGCTGAAGCATTGTTATCCAGATTTACCGCCTCCCAACCAGCACTTAGATATTGTGGATGACGGCGGGCACAGCACCGTTCTAGGGCGACGTAGAGTCCTGCGAGGCTGTAGATAATATAGGTTCCCACCTGCTCTGCTACACTCTGCATTTGATAAGTTAGTGTGCCAATGTGTAAATTAAAAAGACTGGGTGAAGACCAGCCGATCGATCTCTAGCCCCATCGCAATAGAGGTAGCAAGGGCAGTGATGATGAACGGAGCGGCCATGACGAACCACGCAACAATACCGAGGTCAAGGCGGCAGAGCAGATCCAGAATGAATACGGTGGCACCGCCAAACACAACCTTGGTAACCGCTGTTATCCACGCAAAATCAGCAACATCGAACCCGAGCTGGATGGCAAGGAAGAGAGCATACAGGAGAGCCGGGGGACAGAGGTTCTCGATGAATTTCATTTTGAGCCTTTATGTAGTATACATAAAAAATGACTACCCTGGCAGAGAAAGTGAAGCTTGTCGTTGAGTATACGGGGGTTACGGAAAGCATCGCCGAAACAACGCTTTTGGCGCACAGCGAGGACATAATTAATGCCATTGTAGAGCTGTCTCCTCCTCCTCCTATTTCTGGGACGAAGTATATCCCTCCTCCTCCAGTTGTGAACGATGGTCATGATGCAGAGACCAAGGAACGTATTGAGAAGGGAAGGATGATGGCGGATATTCTTAGCGCCTCACCGAAAAACGACCTCCGCGGAAAGGCATCACATTACCCACAGGAGCCCGCAGTGTCAAAATTGGCTGCTGTGCCAGAGGCTGAGACGCTGCCGTAACAGCTACAGGTGGCGGGTATGTGTTCGCATAGTCTACAATCTTCTTTTCAACTTTCTCGAAATCACTGAAAATATTCATTGCGTACGTCTGATCGTATGCCTTCTTAGAATACTCCTCATACGTTGTCTGGTCGTCAAGATCTTTTATGGCAGCCACCCAATCCTCAATCTTATCATAGCTACATCCGTGCTGGGTTCCCTGAATCCACTCCTGCATTCCTTCTGAAGATCCAGATTTACGTGCACGAGTATCCTTTCGATCGTAAGGTAGGGTGTGTATCACGGGTATACCATTGTACATGGCCTCAAAAGCTACTCGTCCCCAACTTTCATACTGGGATGGAACAAGCATAATGCGTGTTTTCTGTAGGATAACCCGAATATCGTCTTGAACGTTCATCCATTCGATATTCGGAATATTTTCAGGGACATGAATTCGGTTGTAGTAAGGCCGAATGCCTAGGAATTTCTTGTCCGGAAACCGGATAGCAAGATCAATAAATATAGGGAGACCCTTCAGCAAGTTGGCGTTCACTAGCGTAATACACTCTCCGGGAGGAAGTGTTCCACGCTCCTGAAACTTAACTTCGTTTTCAAGCATGAGAGGACGAATGCTCTCACAAATCTTTATTGTCGAACAGATTGGTGTTGTTTCCAGAATGTGATTCTTGATATGGTCTGAAATAATCCACAGGATTTCAGCCCATTTCCCAGTACGAGGATACTCGGTAGCAATGCTATCCCGGTCTTCCCCAAAATGCATGGTGATTAGAAGAGGTTTCTGGAACCGTTCGTTCAGACGACGAACCATACCCAGAAACGGAAAGTGAGGAGAACACCAGAGATTTGCCCCATTGAGTTCTCGCTCGGATATACTGAAATGCTTCCACGGTATACCACGATAGACACCCTGCTTCTCGGGCATCTTATTCGCTGTAACAACAAAGCTGGCGGAATGTCCACGACGTTGTAGCTCTTTGGCAAACACAATGTCGTGAAAAAATGCTCCACATGGATCTGGCATATGCTGCGAGAAGAATACTACTCGCATTTATTAGGTTAATCTAAGACAGCTTTCTGACGAACAAGACGCGTAGGTTCTCCACCACGAGCCCAGGTCTGGACGAAACTGTTCGCCTCCTTCATGTCATCACGAACACTCTGTAGGAGTGGATCAAACTGCTGGGGGAAGAACTTATCCGACACCGTCGAGCACTCCTTGCGGGTGCGGATCGGGGCGCTCTGGATGAGGCGGCTCTCAACATCCTTGTTGGCAGCCGACGGACCTCCGCCCATATTGGGGGTAGTGGCCCAGGGGCGAGCAAATGTCTGCTGATGTCCCTTGAGACGCTGGGTACCCGGGTCACCTAGAGCCAGGCGAGAATAGAGATCTACATCACATCCGCCACCAGCAGTATTACCAAAGTTTCCCGTGTAATTCATGGTGACGAACGAAGATGCAAAGTCGGCTACGGGCTCAAAGTTCTGGCATGGTTCTGGAGGTGGACGAGCCGTAGTGAGGTAGTAATCTTGCTGATTCTGGTTATCACGAGCATCATATGCCTGCTGCACCGTGTCGTTCTTCTGACGGGTCGGCGCATAAAACCACTGCTGCGGGTTATTTGTCTGCGGTTCCTGGGACGACATACTTATTCTTTAAAACGGATAAACTTTCAGCGGTTCATTCTAGTTGTATCAACAAGATACGATGTCGGTTCTTTGTCCTTGCGACTGGATCGACCATGACGATTATGAAAAGAAATATGTTATCGATATTTACGGACGGACCGACGAGGGTTCTCCCGCAATGATCCGAGTTCGTGGATACAAACCTTACTTCTATGTTGCGTCCGAATACGACTTTGCCACGGAAGATCATGGTATCTCGAAGATTGTCGTGACGCACATGGAGAAATACGATGTGTTTGCGGGATTCAATAATTTTAAGACGACGAAGGTTCAGAAGGTGGAAGTGGAGTCCATGAAAGATTTCCGGACGGCTACCAAGATTGCGAAGGATGCTCGGGAAGACGGAAAGCCGATCTACACTGTCTATGAAGCTAATCTTCCGCCACTTCTCCGCTTCTATCACGATCACGAGATTCTTCCGGCGTCTCCGATTGCCTATGTAGCAGGGCAGAAAATCAAAGGGATGGAGAAGGCGTGGAATGTAGACCTCGTAAATATTCGTAGCAAGGCAAGCGCAGATACTCCCTTGAAAGTCTCGGCCTACGATATTGAGTGTATGTCTGAGAGCGGTCAGTTCCCAGTCCCTGAAAAAGATCCGGTTATCCAGATCGGAATTACGACCCGGTGGTCGAATGCCATGACAAAATCTATCTCTCGCAAGGTGTTTGTGTGGCCGAGTGTTGACAAGTCAGACGATCCGTCGGTGGAGTTCAGGGGGTACAAGACGGAGGCGGATATGATTGAAGCATTTCAGGAATACGTCCAGCAGGAGGACCCCGATATCATCTGCGGATACAATACGTATGGCTTTGACGACAAATTCCTGGCAACTCGGGCCCGAGTCTGTGGGATGAAGCTGAATCTCGCACGAGGTCAGGTGTGGGGAGAAAACCTCCAGAAGAAGACCTTTGATCTGGCATCGGGGAAGTATGAGGTTGAGTATCTGAAGACCCCGGGTCGTCTTACTATTGATCTTCTCCTGTCAATGCGCCGGGAGCATACCCTAGATTCCTATAAGCTCGACAACGTAGCCTCAACCTTCCTGCGTGACAAGGTCGTGAAGTTCGAGGGAAATACTGTCTATACCAAGACCACACGTGGTCTGTTCCCGGGAAACTATGTTTGCTTCGATCTTGTGGCTAACACGATGAATCCCTACCAGGAGGGCCGCAAGTTCTTGGTGAAGTCACTGACGCACAATACGTTCACGATTGATGCCGATGGATTGTTTGTCGATCTGTCGGTTGACGAAAAGAAGACGCTGGAGTGGTCGTTCACCAAGGACGATATTGGTCCACAAGATATCTTCCGAATGCATCGGGGAACATCTCGGGACCGGGCGACAATTGCCAAGTATTGTATTCAGGACTGCGACCTGGTCCTGACGCTGATGGCAAAGCTCGACACTCTCAGCAATTCTCGAGGTATGGCCGATGTCTGTTTCGTCCCTCTCCAGTTCCTGTTTCTGCGAGGACAGGGTATCAAGATCTTCTCACGGGTTGCGTATGAAGCGTCCAAGCGCAATCAAGTGATGTTGACGCAGGAGGCTCTGGATGGTGATGGTATCGGATACGAAGGTGCGATTGTCATTTCACCGAAGATCGGGATGTATCTCGATACACCTGTAGCCGTTCTTGATTTCAACAGTCTGTATCCGTCCTCCATGATTGGGGAGAACTTATCACCAGATACCCTGGTATGTAAGAAGAATTACGCAGGAACAAAGTTGGTAGTGTATGAAGGAATGTCGGGAGAACAGGTCAAGGCTCTCAAAGACGTGACTCTTCGAGAAGTATCGTATGATGAAGACGGTGAGAAGTGTGTGTGTACCTACGTCCAGCCCACACCCGACCAGCCCCTCTCAATGGGTCTCATTCCCACAGCACTTCAGATCATGTTGAAGAAGCGTAAGGAAGCACGAAAGAAGATGGAAGATCCTACACTGGACGACGCCCAAAAGTCCGTCTACAATGGTCTTCAGTTGGCTTACAAGGTAGTCGCCAACTCCATCTACGGTCAGCTTGGATCCCGAACCTCGCCGATCCGGAAAATGTGTATTGCGGCGTGTACCACAGCCGTGGGTCGCCGATCCCTGCTATTCGCCAAGTCAACTGTTGAGGCCGATGGGGCGGAGGTTGTATATGGCGACACAGACTCGATCTTCGTGAAGTTTCCAGGGAAGGATCTGCCCGGCGCAATCAAGGCAGGTCAGGAGGCGGCATCGAAGATCACGTCCCTATGCCCTCACTCGGCATTTGTGATCGGGTATGAGAAGACGTTCTACCCGTTCATTCTGTTCTGTCGTAAGCGGTATGTCGGAATGAAGTATGAGGAAGATCCCACAAAGTGTAAGCGTGCGTCCATGGGGATTGTTCTCAAGCGGCGAGACAATGCGCCTATTGTGAAAGATGTGTATGGCGGTGCTCTGGATATCATCCTGGAAGAGAAGGATGTCAAGAAGGCTGCCGAGTTTGTGAAGAGTATGTTGGTGAAAGTGATAAAGTCGGAACTGCCAATCGAGAAGTTTGCTGTCACCAAACAGCTGCGGGATGATTACAAGGCGATGAAGGACGGGTATACTGGCCCAGCCACGATTCCCGCCCACCGAATTCTGGCAGATCGTATGACGAAGCGGGATCCGGGAAATGCGCCTTCGGTAGGAGAGCGTCTCCGTTATGTCTACATCCAAAATGACAAGAAGCTCCAGGGCGATAAGATCGAAACCCCCGAGTTCATGATGGAGAACAAGTTGAAGTTGGATTCTACATTCTATATTACAAACCAGATCCAGAACCCTGTGGCCCAGCTGTTTGCCCTCTGTATCGAAAGCCTGTCTGGATATCACGAACCTCGTCCATCGTATTCAAAGATGTATGAGGGTATGATTGCGGAAGGAACCGATCACGAAGAAGCAACTCTGAGTATTCTGAAACACAAAGAGAAGCAACTAGACTCCCTGCTGTTTCTGAAGGCGGATTATATGTTAAAAGCGCAGGGTAAAGCAGTTCAGACTCGTCTAGATGCGTTCGGCATTGGGTTTAAAAAGAAGTAGATTTAACATACAAAATGAATCGTGAACTTCTTGAATCAATATCGGATATTACATACGCACAAGCTCGCTTTTTTACTCGGCCCGCTCCCTTCAGTCTTCAGCGTCAGTTTATGACGCTCCAGGACCGGATCATTACGCTCCTGACCCAGTTCCCTGCCCGTCTACCCCCTGCCCCTGCCCCTGCTCCTCGACAGGTTGATGTTCCGCTAAATCTCATTCAGACTCTTTTTGGCCCAGATGCGTTTGTAGGTCTAGGACAGAACAATCAACAGCGGTTCTGGGAAGCGGTAGTAGTAGGTCTGACGCCCGAACAGTTTGCGGCAGCTACTCGGGATTACTATAATACCGATTTGGCAGAGGAGGATCGGTGCTGTATTTGCCAAGAGAGCATTTCCACAGAAGCATCTATTGATACACTGTGTCCTGGACCTACCTTGGGCGATGGTGTGACTGTCACGAACCACCATAGCCTCCATCGCCGGTGTGCGCAGACATGGTTTGCGATCAGTACTAGGTGCCCCGTCTGCCGTGCTGATTTACGAACACCGAACCCAACTACTACAAATGTCGGAGCAGCAGCAAGTGCCCCCGGCGGTGAACCCCCTAGTGGTGGTGTGCACCCCAACGTTTAACCGTCGTTTCTGTCTTGATTTTTCCGTCGAATGTTTCAAGCGCCAAACATATCCTAACCTCCACTGGATCATCGTTGACAATTCCGATGATCCTGAGAAGGATTGGTCGCCCGTACAAGAGAAGGAGGGAATTAAGGTCACATATTTTCATATCAAGACTCGTAAGCCTGTAGGATCTCTCCGCAATGTATGTCTGCGTGAAGCCATGAAACTGAACCCCGAGTTCATCGCATTCTGGGATGATGATGATTACTATATGCCCCAGCGTATCAAGGTCTCTGTCGAAGCACTCCAGAAAGATCCGAAGTTTGATATTATCGGGTGCGCTGTTATGACAGTGTTCTTGACCCGTGAGAATGTTCTGATGGATGTGGGTCCTTACGGTCACAACCATGCGACTGCGGCAACGTATCTGTTTCGTGCCAAGTGTGCCGAGACCCGCTACTTTCTGGAGACTGCGAACAAAGCCGAGGAGGGAACGTTCACCCGTGACTGGACGCTAGAAATGATTATGCTTCCAGCCACGGATATTCTACTTGTCATCGGCCACGCTCATAACACAGTGAATAAGAGCGAGATCTTTGAGGACCAGCGCAAATTTGGAGGGCGAATTTACAATTCGGACAACGCCAAGAACATTGTCCGCTATCAGTGGGTCAAAGATCCCAGTATGTGGGCTGTACTCCGTAAAACGTTTCTTGATGCTTAAATAGATCTGCAATTACGTCACCTGTCACAGGGACTTGTTTCAGTGTATCCGACTGGCCATACTGAAATCGGTTCATCAACCGCCTCACATCATGCTGACACTCTTTGACAATCGTTTGGAATTCGGCGTATGGCGTGGGCGTATATTTTTGTAGATTCTCATAGAGATCTCGAGTATTCAAGGGCATACATCTGTGAATAATCACGCTGTCGGTAGCCCGTTTGAAAATGACCGGGATTTCGTTGGAGGTACAGATGATCGGAACAACTCGTTTTGGATCCCTGATCCATTCCAGGACTTTTCTCTGTGCGTGTGGATCGCTTCCGTCAATTTCGTCTAGAATAACACACGTCTTTCGGGGTTTATCGCCATACTTGACAAAGGAGGTGAACGATACTGGAGCCATACACGAATCACGGAGGTTTGTGACATCGTCGTGGGAACGCAGAGACCGAGACGCATTGATTTCCAGGGGCTCATGTTCCGTTGTCCGTGCAGCCGTCAATGCCAGCGTCGTTTTCCCAATTCCTGGACTTCCGCAGATGAGGACACATTGGGAAGGAGTATTCGCACGGAGGTAAGATGACAGGACTTTCTTGGCTTCGGTGTGACCTATAATATCATTGAACGTTTCAGGCCTGTATGTTTCCGAAAGCATGTCTTATCCTGTTATACGACTACTTACAAAGTCCTTTCCACCCAGTGCCGCACGATTTCGCAATTTCACATTCATGTCCTTTATAATTCTTCGGATTGAACGGATTGCACTGTGTCTCATAGGACGGATTACAGTTCTCGCCATCAAAAATCCACAGGTCGGGACAGGGATTCAGCTTGACATTACGCTTGACGTAGATCACAGGCTGTAATTCGACTAGATAGATATAGGCAAATAGGGAAAAGACTCCGAGTGTAATTCCAACAACAAACAGATCTTTCATAAGTTTATTCATAAACCTGAACGTATCGGAACACCCGGTCGCAAACTCAGGGCTGAGCCAGTTCGTGAACGGTCCGGTGAATACTTGTTTGAAATAGGTTCCATAACACGCTATGCCGTTAGACATTCTCTTCTATTTATTAACAAGAGTATAATGAGTGTGGAAGCTGCTCGCCACGTCTGTAACACGTATTATACGACAACGCTGAACCCGATAGTTCAGCACCACATTGATTCCTACAATGATTTGGTCGAACGCCGTATCCCCCTGTTCCTGAAAGCGTCGAATCCTATCAGACTAGTCTTGGGCGACGCTCGTGAGATACGGGTATATCTTGGAGGTAAGGCTGGTGATGCTCTGGGATACCGTCCCCCGCTGGACGAGCTAGAGTATGCTGTCATGCCAAATACGTGCCGCACAGAGAACAAGACCTATTCTCTCGACTGTATTGGCGATATCGATGTAGAGTACCAGATCGGCGATGCTGTGGAAACTGCGAAGTTCGAGAAAGTTCCCATTGCCCGTCTGCCCCTCATGATCCGCTCGAAGTTCTGCCACCTTTCTGCCCTGACGCCCGAAGAATCATACGCCCAGGGCGAAGATTATCATGAGCTTGGCGGTTACTTTGTGATTGACGGAGGTGAGCGTGTTCTCCTAGCACAGGAACGTCTGGGAAACAACATTTTTTACGCCGGAAAGCGGGCTATTGTATCCACTACGGAAGAGGAGCAGGTGGGAGGAAAGACGGAAGAGAAAGGGGAGGATAAAGAATACTATGCTGGATTTCGTGCTATCTCTGATGACGGAGCACGTGGACCATCATCTCACTACCTTGTGATCCCGCCCGCAAAACATGAAGTATCCTTGCGTGAGCTTATCGATGCGGCGGGAACGAAGAACGCTATTAAGGATTACGGAGCTACCCGTATTCGTGGCATGCCGGTTGTGACTTTGCCGGGCTTCAAGATCCCAGTTCCCATTCTCAGTGTATTCCACCTTCTGGGATTGACATCCGACAAGGATATTTATGATACTATGCTGGTTGGTGTCCCCGAATCTGATCGCACGGTGTACGATGACATTTTCATGCAGCTCATTCTGGGACACAATGTTGAGTCGGATATGGAAGTTCTCCGGGTAGCCACAAAGACACGGACACAAGAGGAGGTATTCTACAATCTTCAAGTTATGCTATTTCCCAATATTGAGGACGAGGATATTGGATCCCTTTACCGCCGCAAGGCATATTCTCTCGGACACCTCCTGCGCCTGGCAGTTGAGAATGCTATAGGAATACGTGAACCGTCTGATCGGGATCATTTCCGGTTCAAGCGGTTCGATGTCTCAGGAGATCTGTGTTTCCAGGAGTTCCGGCGTATCTACAAGGACGTTACGAAAGCCATGATGCTCGCAATGGATACTCGAGTTCATTTCGAAGAGCGAACGTATGCTGGCAAGAACCTTGCTACGCTTCTTCAGCGTGAAAATATTGGATACTACTGGAAGATGAATACGTTTCTTAACGAGATGTCGAAATCGTTTAAGGGTAAGTGGGGAAACCAGGACGGAGTTTCACAGATCCTAAACCGTTATTCAACTCTCGGAACAGTGTCTATGCTTCGTCGGTCTGTTCTTCAGATGGATCCCTCCGTCAAGGCTCTGGGTGCTCGCCGTCTCCACGGAAGTTCGTTCGGGTTCACATGTCCCACAGATGTCCCCGATGGACGCAACGTTGGAATGACGAAACACTTTGCTCTCCTAACCTTTGTGTCAACACAGGGGGATACAGGTGAACTCAAAATGAAACTCTTGTCGTCACCGGCATTTCAGCGCATATCAGCGATCCATCCTGCCAGGTGGAATCCGTCATGGACGAAGGTGTTTGTCAATGGAGATATGTATGGCGTAGTGGTGGAAAAGACCCCGGCTCTTTATTCAGATCTTATTCTGTATCGCCGCCAGCACCCCGGTATCTCAGTTGCCTGGAATCGCACGGACAATGAACTCATGCTGTATTCAGATGCTGGCCGCCCTTGCCGCCCTGTTTACCGGCCAGATGTGACACCAGATATGGTCATATCCAAGAAAACGTGGAAAGATATGGCAGATATATTTGAGTTTATTGATGCCGATGAATCGGATACGATCAAGATTTCTATGGCACCCTTCTCGAAATCTGAACCTTCCGAGATCCATGGAATATTCATGCTGTCTCCCCTATCTGCTGTCATCCCCTTTTCAGACCACAATCCAGGAACACGTGTAGCCTTCTCGTGCGCCCAAAGTCGGCAGGGTGCGTCATGGTATCACTCAAATTTCAATAAGCGCTTTGATACCATAACTCTCATCCTAAATTCTCCCCAGCGCCCAATCTGCGAAACATGGATGTATCCTCATGTCCTTGGTCGTGGAGGCTGCTTGCCATACGGATTTAATGCGATTGTGGCGATCTCCATGTATTCAGGATACAATCAGGAAGACTCTATCATTCTGAACCAGTCGGCTATGAAGCGTGGCCTGTTTTCAACAACATATTACCACTCGTATAACGTGGTGGAAGACATGACAAATGAAATGGAGGGGCTCCACACATTGTTTGGAAACCCGGCAAAGCAGGGACTCAAACTAAAAGCTGGGAAAGACTACTCCAAACTTGATGATAACGGTATTATTCGTCTGGGGTCGGAAGTAGATGATGATACAATCCTGGTGGGAATCATATCAGGACAGTCAGATTCATCAACAGCAGCAAAGAGGGGACAGCGGGGACGAGTGGATGGAATCCAGATGTTTACGGTCACTCGTGGTCTTGGTAAGAACAAGGTGACGTTGAACGGTGTCAAGATCCGTATCGCCGAAGCCCGTACTCCAATTCTGGGGGACAAGTTCAGTTCTCGTGCGGGACAGAAGGGAACTGTGGGTATGATTATGCCTGAAAACGATATGCCGTTCACGGCTAAGGGACTGCGACCTGACATTATTCTGAATCCTCACGCAATGCCTTCACGCATGACAACCGGACAGTTACTTGAATCATCGGCATCCCGTATTGGTGCTTCTCTGGGCGCCCTCATTGATGCGACTCCTTTTTCGGCTCGGGATCAAACAGTAGAGTATCGTGAACTCCTTCGCAGGATTGGACTGGAATCTGGGGGATCAGAAATCATGTATAATGGCATGACTGGAGAAATGATGGAGATGGAGATTTTTGTGGGACCCACATACTACATCCGCTCGAAGTTGATGGTGGAGGACAAGATCAATTACCGAGATACAGGTGCCAAGACGCTTCTCACCCACCAGCCGCTGGAGGGACGGTCGGCTGGAGGCGGACTGCGTATCGGAGAAATGGAGCGTGATGCCTTGATCGCACACGGTGTTTCAGGGTTCATTGAAGAGTCGTTCATGAAACGGTCCGACGAGCATGAAGTTATTTTCCAGAAAGAGACGGGACTGCTTGATAGCACTGGAGAGGGTGAAGTTGGAGTTTTACGTATGCCGTATGCGATGTCCCTGTATATCAAGGAGCTCGAGTCAATGCATATTCGTACAAATATTATAGGCGTTTAAGAGTATGACGGGTGATATAGGTAAGAAGATGTACGTCATTAAACGGGATGGACGTCAAGAAGAGGTCTCGTTTGATAAGGTCCTTCACCGCATCCAAAAGTTGGCTGTTGGACTCGAGCATGTTAATCCTGCCCTAGTCGCACAGAAGGTTTGTAACCAAATTCAGGATGGTATCAAGACATCCGATCTCGACGAGTTCGCCGCCGAGACTGCTGCAATGATGGTGGGTCGTGCGCACCCCAATTACGGTAAGCTTGCTGCTCGGATTGCGATTGATAACCATCACAAGAATACTCCTGATACATTCCAGGAGTGTGCTGAACGTCTGTGTGGAAAGGGCATTGTATCGCAGAAGATCTGCGAGGTGTCCCGTATGCAGGGGATCCAGGAGATGATTGATTATGAGCGTGATTTCGAACTCTTTGATTACTTTGGATTCAAGACGCTGGAGAAGAGTTATCTTCAGAAGATTGATGGTAAGGTTGTTGAGCGCCCCCAGCATATGTGGATGCGGGTAGCAGTCGAGATTCACACGGACGAGTTTGCGACCGAGCATTACGGCTACCCCGTCCAATATGTCCCCAACATGCGCCGTATTGCTGAGACGTACGATGCTCTATCCAAGGGGTACTTTATCCATGCAACCCCTACCCTCTTCAATGCTGGAACCAACCATACGCAGCTGAGCTCCTGCTTCCTGCTGGATATGAAGGAGGATTCTATCAAGGGTATCTACGAGACACTTGGGGATTGCGCCCAGATTTCCAAGTGGGCTGGAGGTGTGGGTCTGGCAATCCACAAGATCCGTGCCAAGAACTCCAGAATCGCTGGAACTAACGGGGCCTCTACGGGCATTGTCCCGATGCTGAAGGTATTCAACGATACTGCTCGCTATGTGAATCAGGGTGGAAAGCGCAACGGTTCGTTTGCCGTCTACCTTGAGCCATGGCACGCCGATATTGAGGATTTCCTACGTCTCAAGCTGAATACGGGTGCAGAAGAGGACCGGGCTCGTGATCTCTTTTACGGTATGTGGATTTCGGATGAGTTCATGCGCCGTGTCAAGGAGGACAAGGAGTGGACGCTCATGTGCCCCAACGAGTGCCCTGGTTTGGCGGACGTTCACAGCGAGCAGTTCACTGCTCTCTATCGCAAGTATGAGGCAGCGGGCAAGGGTCGGAAAACAGTTCCTGCTCAAAAGCTATGGCAGATGATCCTGGACGCCCAGATCCAGACGGGGACTCCCTACCTGTGCTACAAGGATGCTGCGAACTACAAGTCGAATCAGAAGAATCTCGGAACCATCAAGTCTAGTAATCTGTGCTCGGAAATCATGGAGTATACAGATGCGGGCGAAACAGCAGTCTGTAATCTTGGTAGTATCTCCCTTACCAAGTTTGTCCGAGAAGATGGAACGTATGACTTTGAGGCTCTCCGGCATTATACGGCGATCTTAGCTCGTAATCTGGATATTGTGATTGATCGTAATTATTACCCTACTCCCGAGTGCAGGGCTTCCAACATGCGTCATCGACCCATCGGGATCGGCGTACAGGGTCTTGCGGATGTCTTTGCCAAGATGAAGATTGCCTGGTCGTCATCTGAGGCCGCAGATATTAATCGCCGGATCTTCGAGCATATCTATTATTCCGCTCTTCACACCTCCTACAATATCGCACTGGATAAGGAGTCGTATCCCTCATTCGAAGGATCCCCTGCGTCTGAAGGTATTCTCCAGTGTGATCTGTGGCGTGTAAATCCGGTGACCGATGATCTTGATTGGAAGGGTCTTCGCCAGAAGGTGAAGAAGTGTCTCCGCAACTCCCTCTCCATCGCCCTGATGCCTACGGCGTCTACCTCGCAAATTCTCGGGAACAATGAGTGCTTTGAACCGTTCACCTCGAATCTGTATGTCCGTCATGTCCTAGCTGGCGATTTCATCGTGATCAACAAGTATCTCATCTCTGAGCTGGTAGATCTGGGTGTTTGGACCCCAGAATTGCGAACTGCTATTATTGCGAACAATGGCAGCGTACAGAATGTGGCTGGTATTCCGCCGAGCGTTCAGGAGCGCTATCGCACCGCATGGGAGATTCCTATGAAAACAATTATTGATATGGCTGCTGATCGTGCTCCGTTCGTATGCCAGTCCCAGTCGCTCAACCTGTTTGTCGCTGATCCGTCGTATGCTCGTATTTCCAGCATGCACATGTATGCGTGGCAGAAAGGACTCAAGACGGGGTGTTACTATCTCCGAACCAAGGCGGTCGCCTCGGCACAAAAATTCACTGTTGAACCTGAGGCTCGTTCTCAGCCCGACTGCCTCACCTGCTCTGCGTAAAATCTTCTCCAATGAAGTATAAAACAAATGAGCTCCCTGTCCCCTGCCGACTTTGGTGCTGCTTCTCCTTCCGTTGGCGGCCGCCGCCGCCGCTCCCGCCGTGGAGGTGACGAGCTCGTTGCGGGCCGTCGCCGCCGCTCCCGCCGTGGAGGTGACGAGCTCGTTGCGGGCCGTCGCCGCCGGCACCGTGGAGGTGCTGACATGCCCGCCCCGCCGCCGGCGGAGGTGAAGGAGGATGCCGCCCAGCTCGCTGGTGCGGATGCCCCCAAGACGCTCGAGGGTGGCCGCCGCCGCCACACGAAGGCGAAGAAGGTCGCCAAGGCCCTGCTGAAGCTGTCGAAGAAGCTGGGTGCCCGCCGCCGGGGTGGCAGCTCGATGTACTGAACAACCAACCTGTTTAGCATTTTTTAGGTAGAGCAGTTGCTCTTCCGCTAAAAATGTTGGTTACTGTTGCTGGTTCTGCTTTAGATACTCTCCCAGCGTGGAGAGCATAGTAAAAAGATCTTCGGTGAATCCGTAGTGGCACCCGTTTGGTTCCGTTCCTGGTGGAACCCTGCGACTAGACGTTGTGCGAGGATGTACCAGACTCACAATGATTTCCTGTGGAGACAGTTCAATACAGTGCTTTTCACGCCCCTTGATAAATAGATCGCCCTCTGCGATCTTAATATCTTCCGGGAACCCCTTCTCTTCCCAGAACGTTTTAGTGTAACACATCGTTGCCTCTGATACCCGCATAGACTGCGGCAGACGTATAGGTGGAATATTCACAAACGATATGTAATTCGCAATATCGTAGGATGGTAGGACGGTGCAAAACGCACATTCCTTCTTGGCTCGCAGCATCATAGACACACGAAAGAGAATGCTATTGGGAGGATAGATGTCGTCATCATCCATATGGATAATCACTGGGAACTTGGCAAGCCGAGCACCGAGATTACGCTTCCATGCAATTGTTTTTCCAGCCATTTCTAGAACGTAACGAGCATACGGAATATGCTTGATAAACTCTTCACATGTATCCTTGCCGTCGTCGATGATAATCCATTCTAGTTTGTCTTTGGGATAACACTGAGAGTCTACAGCGCCCGCACAGATCTCCATGAACTTCTGGCGATCACGAGTTGGTGTCACTATTGTGACACCGGGCAACTGGTCTTCTGGAATTGCCGTATTGTCTACAGAGAATACATCTGCTGTAGTATACAGTTTCAGAAACTCCTGCATATGTTTCGTCCATTCCGTCTGACGAGCAAGATACTTGTCGGCATTTGTGTTCCCCATCTGCTTCCGCTCCTTGAATGTCATGGCCGCATACTCTTCCAGCGCAACGACTACCGCATCTGGGGTTGTCTTGCAAATCACACCCAGACATTCGGGGTGAGGAACAGTCTGCTCGGTGTTTACCCAAACTGTCTCATACCCAAACTCTTTAAAGGGCAGAATATCGTTCAGCAGAAGGATGGAACCTGTAGATGCCGCCTCGTTAACAGCGTGGCCGAACCCTTCAGCCCCGGAGCAGCAAATAGCCAGTCCACACTCCTGGACGAGTAGATCATACTCCCCCTGCTTCAGGGTAGAGGAATGAAGGACAATATTTGATGTCAGAGCTTCAGGAACATCAACTCGCAGCCGACTTCCATCATAAACAATGTGGAGTTCAGGGAGTTTCACATCCTTGGCAACAGCGAGAGCATACGCATCCACAATCAGTTGGGGGTGCCGATAGATGTTCTTACCTGTGAGAACAAGTGCCTTGTGAAAGTTCTTCTTTTCAGGGATACCCTTGGCAATCGACGTCCAACCAATATATTTCACGTTTGGATGAAGATCCTTGAAGATCTCCACTGCCTCGTGCGTCTTACACCAGATCTCATCGAGAGACGCAAGGTAAGGAATCCAGGTCTTATACGTCCACTCGGGATTCGGGATGAGAACGTTCCGAGCAGCATAGGTGAATAAGGACGGGTTCAGGACTTCTAGGAACACGTTTATTTCAGCTTCGGGGCATTCAGGCTGTGCGTTCAGGATCCGCCGGAACTTCACAGTCTCATCTGCAGAAAACCAAATACCCTGTAGCAAATCAGCATCTTGGGAAAGACCGGTTTGGTTGCGGTGCGTTGATACGATATTGATTCGCATCTTGTCTTCTTAGTGTTTCCTTCGTTTAAGTGTTCCCCTGATTTGACGAGGGATACGTTTAGCCGTCTTAGCTCGTAGTTTCATGATAGTCAAATACTCCGCCCTACTTGGTTTTCGAGAACAGGGGTGAAGAACTATTTGGCGATCATAAAACCATTCGGTTGGCTGGCCCGTCCACGTCCAGAATTCGTCAATAGTTTCGATGTGCGGAGCAGTCTCAATATCGGCAATAAACTTGTCCGTGAACTCAACACACTGGGGATGTGTATCCCCGAACCCGTAATGGATATCAAACAGTTCAGAACATAATTGGCCGTAAAGAATCTGTATGTCACGGCGCACCGGGTTCCATACAAGTTTATCGACGGGACGGAAGGTATCCCACCCTGCGTCCCACACGAGAAGTTTATTCCCATCTTTTCCGTAAATTCGGTCTCCGAACTTTACGATCATTACTAGACAACAATCTAAAAGAAAGCCTTGAATTCCGCACTTTTCGTTCCGTAAATGTGAGGATTGATCGGGCGGCTGATCTGATCTGGGTAATTGAGGTTCTGACTGCGATTGTAGAGCCACATATTGATAGATCCGAGAATATCGTCCACGCAGAACTTCAGGACACGCTCATTGAGATCTTCTAACTCCTTGGCGGCGTTCTTCTCGTCATTGATCTGATACTGGAGGTAGTAGGCACGCATAATTGTCTTGAGATCGTCGGGGCGCTGCTTGTCAATCACATGTTTGCGTTCGCTCTTTTCCCATACACGGTAGCGAATCTCATCCTGTAGGTGCTGGATATTGGCATCCGAGAAAAAGGACTGGTTGAGAGGTGTTGCGGTGTGGACCCGGATCACCGCCTGCTGCTGGAATGTCGAACCGTACGCCAGCTTCGGATCTTCGTAGTGTGTAGAAAAGAGCTTGAACGCCTGTGTATCCTGCGTCTCGGGATCGACTAAGTTGGGGACGAACCCGGTGTGCTTTGGGGCACTCCGGATAGCTGTGTCTACGTAGTACTCGTTGAGGTCGCCTGTCCGCCGGGGATAGATTTCGCCATTCTGAGGGGCAGGCATGTCTTATCTTTAGTTTGGGATGATTTTTTGTATGTTTGTCGTGTCTGGTTCCATCGTTGTGACATCAAGAACAAATGTTGCCTGGGCGTTCAAGTTCATGAGGGGGATCACATAGTCGCCCTTCAGTGTTCGTCTATTCGCAAATGGAATACTTGGCGGGGCACTTGTATACTGCTGAAGACATACACGGGACAGTGTTGTGATCAACGAACGAATAGTGGAGAGTGCGTTTGACATACCTGCGAATCCAGCAACTTTGGGAACTGCGGTGAAAGATGTTCCAACACTGAAAAGAGATGATGATACCGGAGGTGTAAAGTCTGTTCCGCAGATATCTGTCACCAAGAAGTTGTTCGACATCAAGCTAAAGAAGGAAGAGAGGGCAGTGCTACAGGATGGATCTGATGAGATCTGTGTGAGGGCAGGTGAATAAAATGTAATCTCGTCACCCACCCGAATATCTGTTGTCAGGAACGCATTGCAGTCGCCAAACGTCAAGTTCGATGATGATTGGGTGACAAAGAACTTCACCTTACCAATATTCGTGGTATCCAGCACAAAATCAATGACGCTAAGATTATCAAGCTGAGAAAACACATCACCAGCTGGGTTCCATAACTGGATATTCGCATTTGACATTTTTGACATTGGAGGATCGAACTTATACGACTCATTCGACCATGAATAGTAATCGGAATATTGTCCGGGGTAGTTGCCAGTGCCCGTATACAAATTGCGAGTATTCTGAGTTAGGACAGTAAACGACTGCTGGACTATCTGTGATCCTCCCAGGTATCCTCCTTTCAGGTTCTGAATCGTCATTAAAATATACGGTTGGGAATGGAAGGACATAGGATAATCGATAACAGACGAAAAGGCGGTGGGGCGGTACGGCTGAGTTGCTCTTACAGGAAGAATCGCACGGGACAGTTTGATTTCAGATACGTTTGACAATGCAAGTTGCGTAGAATATGTATACTCGTTTGTTCCATACTGTTTTGGCTGAATATCAATTCCAACTTGTGCGCCCCTCGGTTGAGCTGCATCATAGGTAGGGTAGAAGTATACCTTGGTGTTTGGATCCGTGTATACAACCGGTGTAGGAGAATGAACGAGTTGCCCGTTGACTAACACGATTTTCCAGCCATAGGATGGACGAACAAGACCTTGATTAAAGTTATTGTAATAGGACGGAATCTGTGCCCCGGGAGGAAATGCCTGTGGTGAATTGTTGGGAGTCAGAGTAGCTCCAGAAAGTGCTCCAGACCCCACCTTGGGCGGAATTGTTGGACTTTCCCATGCGGCCAATGGAATAGTAGGATTGTTGAAAAAGAAAGGAGTTTGTGGACCTGCTACCTGCTGTGGAGCCTGGGTTCCAAATGAAAAAATGTTCGAGTATGCGTCTGGCTGAACCGTCCAGTCCCGACGTGCAGAATCAATAATAACATTACGAGTTTTCGGGACCATATCTGGAGGATCTTGAACTGGAAAGTCATCCTCTTCCCGATCTCGTTGTTTGAGTTCATCAATGGTTAGTTGTCGATCACCCGTTGATGTAACTGTCTGCTGTCTCTGCCCTGCCGGAAGAACCTCCTGCTGATTTCTGGACGTCTCCTGGAACGCAACTCTAGGATCAAAATTATAATCTTCACGTGCTTCTGCATCGGCGCCTGCGAGAAGCCGTTGATACTGCATTCTGTCTACTTATCTCTTACAAGGTGAGATTCTCTAAATCCACAACCCACAACTGTGAGGGAGTTGTGCCCTCAATCTCGGTGATCCGAGTCCGGATACGGTCCAGCTCCGCCTGGTGCTTCTGGACGTTCTCGAGGGTCATACTGCTGAATGGCAGCTTGAGGAGATCGGGAATATCTGTGAGTTCGTGCTTCTCGAGGATCCCTACACACTCAGCATGCGGCTTCTTGCGGAGATCGATCTGATCCTCACACATCAGGGTCAGGAACTTTACAACACTGGAATGCCACGGCAGCTTACCACGAAGTTCCTTCAGCATGTTCGACTTGCGATCGCCATACAGCGCCAGACGAGTTGCGGCATACTCAGAGAGAATCTCATTGACCGATACGAACTTACGGATCTTGCCGTGACGATCGAATGCGTGCATGTTCGACAGGCGGATACGGGATGAGAGACCCAGCTTCTTCTCGATCTCGGCGGGTGTCATATCATCTTTCATAACAATCTCGAAGTTGATATCCACGTCCGTCGACGTGTCCGTGTAATCCTTCACAATCTCCTTCTTCTCGCACTGAGAATCGAGGAAGGCTTTGAAGTCGGACGTCCAGTACTCGATCGGCAGATCACGAACCAAGACGGTCTTGGTCTTGGCATTATAGGAGTAGTCGGCCGTGACATCATAGCCATCGTCACGGAGAATGACTGTGCCCTTGAATCCACGATACCATGGGGTCAGGTGGAATCCAGACATATCCTCGCCATCCTTCAACCACCGGAGTAGCAGGCTACGAATGACTGTGGGATTGTACGATGGAATATACGTAGAATACCCTGTGCCAATACCACGAGCACCGTTGATGAGAAGCATCGGCAGAACCGGAGCATACCACTCTGGCTCCACCGACAACCCATCGTCGTCACGATACTTCAGACACGGGAGATCGTCGAACGGAACTAAGTTCTTCATGTAGGGTTGGAGGTAGGTGAAGATGTAACGGGACGCAGCTGAGTCCTTACCGCCTTCCAGACGAGTGCCGAACTGACCCTTCGGGACCAGCCACGGCAGATTGTTGGAGCCCACGAAGTCCTGGGCCATACCAATAATAGTTTCATTGAGTGACATCTCTCCATGATGGTAGCCAGCGTGCTCGGAGACGTAGCCTGCAAGCTGTGCGACCTTGACTTTGGATGTCAAGTTACGCTTGAGACATCCGAACAAGATCTTGCGCTGCGATGTCTTGAGACCGTCGATCGCACTCGGGATCGAGCGCTCGAGGTTGTAGTGTGAGAAGTGGATGAGATCTCGGTGGACGAACTCCGCATACGGCAGGGTTCGGTCAGGCTTTGGAATCACGATGGCAGCAGCATCGTGACCCTGCAACCACACTTTACGATCGTCAGCCCGAGCCTTGTTGAAGGCCAAGTCAATCGCCTCTGAATCTGCGTCGGCAGTGTAGCGGAACTGCGTGACATTCATGTTCTTGAAATATTCCTGAGCCTCCTCACGTGTCGAGGTACCAAGACCCTTGTAATACTGGATCGCCCAGTTGCCTGGAGCCGACGTCTTCCACTGATCGTACTCGAACTGTGTGTAGAACGTCCGATTCTCCTTGCCCTTTGTTGCCTTCACGATCGGCGTAGCCATGTAGGTGAGGAACCCCGGGATCCGGAACAGTTCCGTCCACAGCTCATGGAACAGATTGATGAGAAGACCACGGATATGTGATCCGTCGTAATCCTGATCGGTCATAATGAGAATCCGACCATACCGCAGGCTCTTGATGTCGGTGTACGTCTTGCCCGACTCCAGACCCACGATCTTCTTCAGCTCGGCGATTTCCTTTGCCAGCTCCACCTTGGACGCTGACGAGTCCTTGACGTTCATGATCTTCCCCCGCAGTGGGAACACGCCGAAAGACTGGCGTTGATTCTTCGTAAGGCCGCTGAGAGCCATTGCCTTTGCCGAATCTCCCTCTGTAAGGATGAGGGTACACTCGGCGGAGCGGGCTGTGCCTGCGAGGGCGGCGTCGTCGAGCTTCGGGATACCATATATTTTAGAACTCTTCCGTCCATCGCTCTTCTTATTCTCCTTCTCGTCCTTTTCTTTCTGTGCTACCACCAGCTTATCTACCAACTCCAGCTTGGAACGCACCTTCTTGAAGAACTCTTCGGGCAGCTTGCACGTCGAGCCGAATGCACTGCTCTTCGTCGTGAGAGCCTCCTTTGTCTGGGATGTGAATGATGGGTTCTCAATTGCGGCAGTCACCCATACTGCCAAGTTCTCCTTGATAAGCGACGGCTTCACCTTCAGTTTCTTCTTCGTCTCCAAGAACTCCGTCAAATTGGATACGATCTGATTCAGAATGTAGTCCACGTGGGTCCCGCCCTTGGACGTCCATATACCGTTGACGAACGATACTTGAAGAAACCCATCTGTCGGCGTATCGGCCACCACCACATTCCACCGATCGCTCGTGTGAGCCGCCACTGGCGTGGTGACGAACTCCCCCGCATACGCCGTAAGGTCACGGCACTTGATGAGTGTCTTCTCCTCCCCGTGCTTCCAGTGGACCTTGACATCCTTACCCACCGTCATTGCCAGATCGCTCGCACGCCGACGGAAGACGCCCAGCAGTCCCTCAGTAATCTCGGTCATCTTGAACCGGCCGAAGTCGGGCGTCCACGAGACGCTGACATACGGCTTGGACTTGCATGCTGTGATCTTGGGCTTGTTGACTACCGTCATGTTGTTCTCCCACGTCTGCGTGTACTTCTTACCTGAGATCGCATCCACGGTCTCCACCGTCAGCGACTTCGCAAAGATATTCGCCAGCTTTACGCCGTAGCCGTTCTTCCCGCCCACCAGCTTCTTCTCGTCCTTGTCGTAGTTCGTGGAGGTGAGGAGCTCGCCAAACACTAGTTGCGGAACCCACACTTTGTACTCCGGGTGCTCGGCTACCGTGATGCCCTCGCCGTCGTTCTCCACCGTGATCGTCTTGTTGTCAACCGAAACTTCGATTGTGATATTCTTGACAGGATTCGCAGACCCTCTCTGGCGCATGCGGACAACCTGATCGTGGGCGTTCACCACGATCTCATCGAACAGCTTGTAGAAGCCAGGATTGAACGGAAGCGTCTGGAGCTCGAACTTGTCCTCTTTCACAACGTACATCTCCTCCTCTGATGTCTCGATAGACCCGATGTAGGTGTCGGGGAGTGATAGAATGTGCTCACGGTGCGTATGCTTCTTGTATGCCTCTGCCATTTCGATGGTGTGTGTACCCCCCCACCACCTTCAAAAAGTCCAGTCCGTTTTACACAGAAAAACCATATTCATGTAAATGCCACCAGCAAGGGGAAAGAAATCAAAGAAGACGGAGGAGCCTGCTGTCGAGCTTCCTCCTGTGATCTTTTTTCTGCGAATAGGGAAGGACTTTGATTTTGAGGAGGAGCGAGTCGATATTCCTGCGCCTACAGGTGCCGGTCTAGAGTATTCTGATATTCTTCTTAAGACAGAAGCCCAGGAACGCCGGTTTGATGAGTCAGTCGTCCATGACCTGATGTCGAAGTTTTCTATTCAGACATCCTATCCTCCCGGCTCATCGTGCCTGTGGTGCTGCCACACCTTTTCGGGAGAATCATTCGTGATTCCTACCCATTACGACGTGTATACGAACATGTATACTGCTGAAGGAAACTACTGTAGTCCTGAATGTGCTCTGTCCTACATTTATCGTGAATCTGGTCTCACAGAATCAGACAAGTGGCTTCGACATTCTCTACTGCGAACGCTCTATCATCCCCTTTACATGAAACACGATATACAACCCGCACCCGACAAGCGAGTTCTCCGAATGTTTGGTGGAAATCTTGATATTCAGCAGTATCGTGAATTTGTTCAGCACTGTACAAAACCTCTTCAGCTCGCAATGCCTCCGGTTCGACTGTATATGCCCTCTGTAAACACACAATCATCAGTCCGTGATGTCAAGTCCTATGTATCTCTATCAAGCGAGACTGTGAATAAGGCTTCCCAGCAACTCCGCCTGAAACGGTCTAAGCCAGTTCACGAAGGCATTCCCACGCTTGACAAGTGTCTCACGGCGTTTGGCTCTCCACGATGAAATATTCGAACACAACAATGACATCTCTCGGAGATCTCCTCAAGATGTCAATGCTCTACCAAGTCTTGATGACGACGGGAAATAGTTTTCGTCCTCTCCTAGCCCTTGTAGGTCTATCACTCTACGAGCGGAGCATGACACTCTACCCTACGTGGTCCTCTTTTATCCAGACAACATTCCGTACAGCTGGGGAAATAGCCGATGAACGCAAACCTTCCGCCGTGATCGAGTGTGAACGTGGCTCACCTCCTCCCACGAAGGGCGGACAGGCCCCTCTATTTATGACCCGCATGGATGCCATCATTCATTATGTCGCATGCTCCCCCGCCACCAAACGTTTGCTCTCCATCGCCAACCATGACTACCTCCCATACGAATTTGAGTCTGTGCGACTGGACGAGGACATTTACTTCAAGCTCACCCAGGTCGACGTGGACGACGGAAACATCAAGAATATCAAGTTCCAGATTTTTTGCTACAACCACCCAATCCAGACCCTGCAGAAGTTCGTGGACTCCTGTAACCAGGATTATGAACGCCGGATGCTCAACAAGCTGGGGAATGATCTCTACTTCTTCGATCAGATGGTCGACAACAAGAAACGGAAATCTAACCAGAATCCCCTTCCCAACACATTCTTGGTGTATACCAAGCACAAGTTCTCCACGACCCGCACGTTTGAGAACGTTTACTTTGAGCAGCAACCGGAAGTGAAGAAACGTGTCAATTTTTTCCTGGAGAAGCGGTCCTGGTATGAACGCAAGGGTATTCCGTATACTCTGGGTTTCCTGTTTCACGGAGACCCGGGAACCGGTAAGACATCAGAAATCAAAGCCATCGCCAACGTTGCCCGTCGTCATCCCGTAAACATCCAGCTCTCGGAAATCAAGACCAAGACCCAGCTTCGCCACCTGTTTTTCAGCGACGATATTCATGTGTATAACGGCAACACCCTGGAGAAGTATACCATCCCCATCTCTGAGCGTGTCTATATCATTGAAGACGCCGACGCCATGGGCGATGTTCTTCTGAAGCGGGAGTGGAAGCGTCCTGAGCCTGCGCAGGCACCCAAGGATCCGTTTGCCCCCGAGATGGACGATGATATTATCAAGGACCCTATCGATCTTTCGTTCCTCCTGAACCTCCTTGACGGAACCCTGGAGTCGTCTGGCCGCATCATGGTCTTCACCTCCAATTTCCCCGAGCGATTTGACCGTGCTCTCATTCGTCCCGGTCGTATAGATATGATCGTCCATTTCAAGAAGTGTTCTCGGACCGTCCTGAAAGAGATGATTGAAGGATTTTATGATATTGAGGGTGGTGTGACCCACACCCTGTTTGATGATGCTGCGATGGATGAGAAGTGGAGTCCCGCCGAAGTCAACCAGATCCTGTTCCGCAACTTTGAGAATCCACAGCAGGCGATGGATGAACTACATACTCTGGAATCGTCCACTCCCCTTCTCAAGCAGCAGCTGGAGCTGGAGGAGACCCCGATTTAAATAGGGACATCGCAAAGGCAATTGTGGCAGGTGGCAGGTCAAATATCATAATGTATACGAGTGCGGCAATCATGATTGACGAGGCAATACCAACAACACTCAGAGTCCAGGCAGTGAGTCCTCCAGTTGACGAGTTTACCACAGATGCTAACATTCCAGCCACCGGGACTAGAAACGGGATAAGAATGAAGGTAGAATAAGCACCGATGGCGGGATACTTTTCGAAGACCAACGATTCAAGAGCGAACCATGCTGCTCGATAGTATATGAGGATCAGAATATGTGTGAATGCGAACAGTAGAAGTCCGTTCGCAGAGTTGACTACAGGGCCAGGGGCATCAGTAGCCTCCTGTTCGGGAGGGACATCGGCAATGGGGTCGTCGGTATTATCCGCCATCCGAATCTATTATGTATTGAAGACAAGATTTGCTTGTCCGTTTGTAACCTTGAGGAAGTTGTAGGATTCAATATACACCGTGGATGAATATCCATTATATTGAATTTGTAGGTTTGTAGGAGACGGGTAGACCGTCAATGTTTGTCCGGCCTGTATCAGCGGAGGAATACCAGGAGCAGGTGAGATTGTAGCACCGTCTGGGACCGGTGTAGGGGTAGAACTGAGAGCTGTATCTTTTATAATACATACTGGGATCTGAGATACAACCCCCGTTTGGACGATTGGTGGAACCAAGAGAGTATGTTTAAATGAGGTCTTGTTAAACATGGAACCATTTGCACTTCCCGATGGCTGTGTGATTGTATCTGGATCAAGAGCGAATGAGTAGACATTGATGCCTGGCAGAGCAACTGTATCACCCTCAGAAAAACGGTAGTTCTGAATATTACGGAAAAAATTAATGTTCTTGGTGACAAAACGGTCAGTTCCATCAAACACAAGTCGACCCTCCTGAAGAATATCTTGTGAGTTCATCGAGTTCAATAGCTGGATCCCTGTAGAATACCACTGGTCGGGTGTAGCAGGTTGAGTTAATGTAGGGAGAACAGATGGGTATGTCTGTACTGGCGGGTAATAAATTGAATCCCAGTTTGTGTAATTATCCCAGTCATTCAGGAGTGCACGATCTTCACGCTGAAAAAGGAATACAACACGAGTACACAAGTTATACATTGGAATTGAGGTATCGTTGTATCCGTACAGATTGTGATTTTTGACAAATCGCACCTGCGTCATCAAGAACGAACGTTCATAAGAGGCAATGTGCGCACGTTCCGTATCTGTTAGGAAAACATAATTGGCTTCAACATATGGATCCAGATTCCAGTTTACCAAGGATGCGTTCGTGGGATTCCCCATCGTATCGGGATAGGACAAATAGTTTTGGATTCCAAGGAAGGAGTCTCCTGGGTTTCCAGTAATCCGAGTTTGAAACGTTGGGTTGGTGGAGGCCTTTCCACGGGTATCGAGAATGGTAAATAGTTCATAGATATTGCGGAATGTGACTTGGATCACAACTTCTGTGAGGGGTAGAGATACAAGGGGTAGAGACTGACCGATCTCTTCACAAAACCAAAACGATAGTGGAATTGTCAGTTGGCGGCCCCGAATAGAGGGAGCAGGGGGCGCACTGTTTGTAGCAGAGATATTGATGGCGTTGGGATACTGGTTCATACGACCCGGAGCATTGGCGGGATCATACATATCTGGAGTATTGCCTACCATGACATCCAACTTCGCCCGTTCTGTCCGGTCGCTCTTAAGATAACTGTGAACCTTCATCCATTCTCCAGTCACAGTACATATAACATTGCCGTTGAAGAGAACAGAGGCACTTTCGATCATATTGAACCCGAGATTACGGCTCCATTGGAAAGCTGTTTCGTATGCGAGGCTGGTATTTGGATCGAATCCGGACAGAGGGGACCAAACATCTGGAATCTGCACGCACATATAGCAGTCGTGTAGAAGATCCGCATACCGAGGAACAGGGAAGTTAAATGTCTTCTTGCCAGCCCCTGGGAGAGTTGTGTCTGTGATGTTTGCGACATTCAGATGAAAATGCTCCATCGCAAAGTTGGTGGTTCGCTTATACATCTTCGTAAAATACGTCATGGAAGGATTGCCATTGACGAATACATTTTGGGCGCCAAAGCCTGTGAGTTGAATGAGGCCGCCGGGCATACTATATTATCTTATAGGGTATGATTAATGTATCGGAACTTGCCGTATATCGTTATTGGCATACTTGTCATCCTTGTTCTTATTCACTCGTACATGAGCGTTCGCTTCGGATACGACTGGATCGGGACACAGACCCGCAAGGTGATTCAAAAGGCATACACGACCAGCAATTCGGTTCATGAACTCTATCCTATCCCCCCTGTTCCGTTTATGGACCGGTTCTCAGAATATACCAAGATTCCCAAAATGAAAGAAAGCGGGACAGCTCCGGGCATGGTATATTACTGAGGGTTGTTGATGAAGGCATTCGTAGCAATATTCATATTGAGCGTCCGCTTCTCACCCATTGCGCTTGACTGAACGAACCCTGTCGTGTTCGGCGTGCATGTAGGAACGAGTGATACGATTCCACGACCAATCTGGTTGTAAACTGCTCCAGCTTTGAATGTTGTATACGTAGACGCATACGCCCGCTTCTGATCCTGCGGAAAGTTCCTATAGTAGTTATTCACAGCGGTACGCTTACGCATTGTTGTCACTTCTGACGCACTCTTGAAGCGTGTCTGTTGGCTAAGAGCGATAGGAGTCGTCATTGTATTTACAGATAGAAAAGGTTAATCATAAAATGGCTCCTCCTGTTCGCTTTCTCCTGGTCTCTACCCACACTGAGCAGGTGACGGGGTACTCGAAGGTGTCGTACAATCTCCTGAAGCAGCTCGGGACTCTGTCTCCTCTTGTAAAGATCTTCCACTTCGGATTTCAGCGCACGCCTGCCCGTCTTCCGCAGCCTGCCCGCCCAATCAAGGGCGTGATTCAATATGATGCCGCTGCTAACGAGGACCCCAAGGAACAGGGGTTCGGGTTCAACAAGTTCAAGGAGTATGTGGAAACGGTGAATCCCGATATCATCATGATCTACAACGATCCTATTGTGATCAACCAGTTCATTCAGCAGATCAAGGAGGTCCAGAAGTCGTGGAAGCTCTGGATCTACCTCGACCAGGTGTACAAGGGTGCCGACATGGGTCTCCTCCGCAACATTGAGAATGCGGCTGACCGTATCATCTGCTTCACGGACACGTGGAAGCAGCACCTCATGACCCGCCTCACTACGCCCAATATCAAGATTGATGTCATGGAGCACGGTGTGGATACCCTGGTGTTCAAGCCCCTGTCGGACTCTGAGCGCAACGGTATTCGCAAGAACCTCAACATCCCCCCGAATGCCCGTGTGTTCCTCAACATGAACCGCAATTCCCAACGCAAGCGTCTTGATCTGACGATTATGGGCTTTGCTCGCCTGCTGAAGAAGTTCCCCGATCAGCCATTCCACCTGCTCCTTGTTACTGGTGTCAAGCCCGAGGGCGGGGCGTTCTACCAGCCTCTCCAGATCTACTTGAACGAGCTCGAGCTCCTGGGTCTCGATAATCTCAAGTATGGTACTCGTGTCTCCATTGTGGACACCACGCCGCCCACAGCTTACTTCAACGATGAGGCGATTAACCAACTCTACAACGTGGCGGATGTTGGTGTCAACACGTCGAACGGCGAAGGGTTCGGTCTGTGCCAGCTGGAGCACATGGCAACGGGTGCCCCGCAGGTCGTTCTGGACTTGGACTGCTACAAGGCTTTCATGACGGACGAGACGAGCGTGCGCTGCCCTCTCACCTCCTACTCGTATCTCCAGATGACGGCGGGTGTAGGTCTGACGGAGTATACCTCGACGGCAGAAGACGTTGCGTCTGCGATGGAGAAGGCAGTGGGGATGATAGGCCGTGAGACGTCGGATAAGTGTGCGGCCCTTGCTCGTTCTCGCCCGTGGTCCAAGATCTGTGACGAGTTCCTGGAGAGCATTCTCGAGAAGAAGGAGTAACTTAATCATACGTGAAAAACTGAATCCGATCATCCTTGAGTGTCCCTAATTTGAGTAGTCGTTGTTTATCCCCAAATGCCGACTCGTCAAAGACCTCGTGAGTATCAGGATCCACCAGGAAGAGAAAGTCCTTGATCTTGACTTTCTGAAGACGACGAGACCGTTTCATCATATTTTTGAGATACGAGGCATCCCGCTCATCATCCTTGATATTCGGATTAAATGCTAGATCCTCGCCTTTCGCCGTGCTGTCGAATCGCATACATTGGAGCACGGGCTTCTCACGTGAATGGAGTTTACGATGGATCTCGCAGTCGACAGCTGCCTGTTTAATGAGACGAGTAATCCCTGCTGTAATCCGCTCCTTTTCATACGAGACTTCGTAAAGGAACTCGTCGCTAGACATGAACGCTTCTGGCGCTCTCGATCCTTCGGGAGCATCATACTTCTTCGACCCAGTATCTGACCGTCGGATAGGGACAATATTGAATGCTGTATTGGATGCTGCCTGGGATGGGGAGAAGACGGAGACGTAAAAGGAAATACGGATCGTCCTCTCTTCAATCGGCACAGTCTCTACTGTAATAGATTCCGCAGTCAGGACCTGGCGGGTAGCGTGGGAACACAGGCGAATACCACGACCGATCACCTGATCGTGACGAGCGGGATTCCAGTGAGGTTCCATAATGTGGAGATGGCGGACATTCTTCAAGTTAATACCTTCTGCGCCGCTTGATGTTGCCATCAGAAGACACAGGAGTTTCTTCCCTCCTCGTTTCAGTATGCTCTCTTTCATGCTCCCCGAATGTTCTGGGTATACCGATTGGAGAGTCCGGTAGTCCTCATTAAACATTGCCAGTGTAATACCCAGCTCATCCTTGTCGATACCACCAGTGTAGAAGGAGTAGGCGGGTTTAGCAGGGTCCATATCGGGAGCTTCACGATACTTTCCTCCCTCTTTTATCAGACGGTAGCGCTGGTATCCGTTCGCATCCAGAATAGCCGCAAAAATCCCGAGTCCTTCGAGCTTGAGATACTGGGAATAGACAAACTGGTTCTTGAAGTTTTCGCCGCCCGTTGTCGCACGGACATTCAAGAGGAGTTTCCGCATCTTGGGTGAGAACGTTGCGAGTCCTTCGTCACGGAGATACTTGTCTGGGTTCTCACGTAGTTTAGCGAGAATCAGTGACTTCTTCTCATCTTCGTTATCTTCCTCCGCCTGCTCCCCTGCAAGTTGCCGGAAATCAGACGGAACCGCATAGTTGCATGCGAGGCGAGACATCACCCGATACGTCTTCATATCTTCGTTCAAGGCAGCTGGCCCTGTGCGTTTCTTAGAATCCTGCTGAATCTCTTTCCATCGCACTTCGAGGTATCGATTAAACTGTTCGTCGGACATTTCAACCTTTTCCAGCATCTTGTCATCATCTATCCGCTTGGGTAACATGCGCTCATCCGACCCCTTGTAGTAGGACACAAGTCCCTGCACCCGCTTCTGGAAAAGAAGGGCGTTCTTCACGTCCAGACCTTCAACGAACGTATTCATAAACTCCGCAAAGTCAGTGGGGAGGCATTCAAGGGCTTCACGCTTAATGTTTTCACGAGCTGCCAGAACACCGCCAGGAAACGTAGCTGCAAATGATTCACGGATGGTATCCACCCAGTCTCCGGGGGTCTTGTAGGTGACTGCTTCATCATACTGGACCGCAATTCGTTCACCCTCCTTGCTGTATACAGACTTGAAATGGCCTGGATTACGAGTGATTTGAATAGACCGCTTCACACTATTGAATTCAATTGTATCCACTTCCGGTAACTTACGGAAAAACGTCTTCATTCCCGCCTCGTCCCACGTCGGCATCTCTTTCACGGGAACTACAATGCGCTCGATGGGACCACGCAGAAGATTCAGGAGGTAGGCGATTTCGTTTGGGCGATTAATGAGGGGAGTTCCCGATAGGGCTACAACTTTACAGTCCTTGGCATAGTAAATGGAATCGTAGAGGCGTTTGCCGATGACAGAATTGTTGATTGTTCGAGAAATCAGGTTATGGGCCTCATCAATAATAACAACCGAGTTATCAAACGGATTGGATTTGAGGGGGTCGTCGTCCGGAACAATGCGACGAACACTTTCGCCTGTTAAACCATTGTAGTTGATGAAGGTATACCGATTCTTGATAAGATCATCAATCTGGGCGTCAATCCCCTGCTGTGTATCACGGGGTAGACTAGAATAATTTGAGTCTTTCCCCGGAACAGTTACAAAATACCGTCCCTTGCTTAGAAACTCATTGGAAATACCAAGAGCAAGTGCCGGAGCCTTGTCGGCTTCTGTGCGAATGATCCGAGCTTCCCAGAAATTGTTCTGGACGTAGATGGCATCTCCGCACTTCCGGATTTCCTGTCGGAAATTGTCCTGGAGAGAGGCGGGAAGCATGACCCATACTTTCTTGGTAGAAAGGAGAGACTCGGCAACGCCCACTGCCGAACATGTCTTTCCCGATCCTAAGCCGTGGTAGACAAGGAGACCACGGTAGGGAGTCTCGATCGACAGGTAGTCACGAACAAGTTTCTGGTACGGAAGAAGTTCACGAGTCGTTTTTCCAGTCTGCTGGAGACACATATCCACTCCATCGTCGTCGGGGGTAGGATCCTTCCTGTATTTCAAGAAGATTCGGGCAATATAGTCGGCAAAGGCTTTACGGTTCGGCAATACGAATGCCGTAGTCATATTGTATCAACAACGTAAATAAAATACGTTCATGATACAATGAATTTGGACGGCGATCCTCGTGTTTGGATGCTTACTATCTACCTCTTTCTAGTCTCGGCACTCCTATACTTCCGACCTGCTCTGGTGTTTGACGGTGGGCGTGTCCGTGAATTCGGTGCGGGGCGCAAGGAGTCCACAGTATTTCCCCTCTGGTGGTGGATCATTATGTTAGCTATTGCTTCTTACTTGCTGGTGCACTATCTACTACCGGTTTAACAGCCGGTGTTGATTCCTGGGCGGCCTTGATTTCAGCATCCTTAGCAGCCTTGCGATCCATCATATTCTGCTTGAACTTTGTGGCTTCGTCCATAGTGGGAATACACACGTCCCGTGTCGAGTCTCCAATAAGTCCATACATTCCCACCACGCATGCTAAGGTGAGGAAGTACCCAATCGAAATCCATCCAGCACGCTCGATCCCCCCGGTGGATGTATCAAAACTGCGATAGAAGCGATCAAACTGGACACGCAATATCTCAAATGACCGGATAATAACCCACGCAATTCCCGGGTATACCGCCCAGATGGCTCCGTATTTGGCATTCTTAGCAGGATCTACTTTCTGGCATTCGTGAAACGTAGCGGCGGCAGAGAATCCGAAACCTAGAAGAAAAAAGAAAGCATACAGCCCACAACCAACACCTACCATAATACCCCACTCACGTCCAGTTGTTAAAGCAAAAATAGCCATGTCCGTTCTTATTATTCCTTCGGGAGACGAACTTCAATCGTTTCAGCGAGGTTTGAAAGTGTCTGGAGCATTCCGTGTCGCTGTGTATACTGGGGCCTCGTCAGATTCATACAGTCTGCCATAGTCTTCCATCCGATTGCGGAGATCTCTCGCTTCTGCATGTTTGTGAAACGCTGGTGAATATCAATCTTGTCTGGTCGGGACAGGACTGCCACGAAATACTTGTGGCGGTACATGATTCCATTTGTTCCTGCAAACGTTTCTTCTAATTGAATACCAGACACTATCGTATACGATGAACGTGTAATATTCGTCTCCTCGAAGAATTCACGTTCAGCACACACCTGGTCGCTCTCACACTTGAGACGCCGACCTTTTGGGAATCCCCACTCAGGTTCCATATACACAGACGACGATGCGTCAATATCGGTCCGGACAGCATCAAACTTATCTTTTGCAAACTTCAGTTCGTATTCGTGTCGGTCCGAGTTGTTCCACAGTCGGGCCCAGAGTGCTTCAAACGTTTCAGACTTGATACGAGCAATCTCCTGCTGTGTCATGTTATCAAGAAGTATCCGAACATACGCCTTATCGGTAGGGTCAAATTTTCCTCGTATGAAATCGGTGTAGCACATACTGTCTTTGCGACGAACCATCAGAACCTCTACATCCTCGGGAATAAGAGGAAGCGTTGACGGGTCGCCGGGGTTTGTCAAGTTTCGAATAAGTATAATTCCGCAGGACAAGACTGGTTCGCCACAGTCTCGAAATGTATGTCCTCGTTGTCCACAGTTATTACAGAAGATTGTAGACATTTTCAGTTGGTCTATCTGCCAACTAGAGAATTTGGCTTCCGTTTTTACCTCTTCTTCTAATAATAACAATGAGCAACCCAAGTGCTGCCGCTGTATCTGCTGCTTCAGCTGCCAACCCGAGCGCTGCGGCTCCTACCCAGGTGTCTGGACCTGCAAGTGGTATTTCGTTTACACTGATGGTAGGTCCGACGATAGCTACTATCGTGTTTATTGTGGTGGAACTGGCCCTTGCTTATTATTACTTTGTGCGTGCCAGCACTGATCCCTTCCAGACTCGTGCCATGTGGTTCATCATCTTCACCCTAGTAGCGGCCCTCGTGATTTATGGAACGTATTTCCTCGTCCAGGGAACGTGGACGGTGCCAACCTGGTCTGGAACGGTCACACCCGCTGCCGGTGTAACAACCAACACATCGATGGTGATCCCGGGATCCTCCATCCCTGTCTCTGTTGGAACCAACGGTGGCAACTACGGAGTCCAGTGGTGGATGTTTATTCAGGACTGGAACTACAAGTTCGGTCAGGAGAAGACCATTCTCACTCGTGGAGCTTCGGGTGCTCTCAATCCCTACGTGTTCCTTGATGCGATTGACAACACCCTGGATGTCAAGATCAACTTGATGTCGGGAGGCGCTGGTTCTAGCGGATCAAGCAGTCCTGCTCCTGTAGGATACTCTGGTGGTTCGACAGATGATTCCTACACGTGTAAGGTCAAGAATGTGCCTCTCCAATCATGGTTTGCTGTGTCCCTGTCTGTGAGCAACCGCAATGTAGATATCTACCTCAACGGCATGCTCGTCCGGTCGTGCCTGCTCCCGGGTGTCCCCAAGGCCCCTCGGGGAGATGCGGGTGTCATGACAAATGGCGGATACTCTGGCAACCTGGCGGCACTCAACTTCTATGCTGGTGCTCTTAACCCCTCAATGGCAATGGCGTTCTACCAAGCGGGCCCTCCCCCGGCGGCTGTTGCCCAGACCGTATCCGCATCAACAACCCCTACAAAACCATATGTCGTGAAATTGGCAGTTGTTGACCCGACAGGACAGGAATTAAACAAGTATACATACTAAATAATACATGGACACTCGGACCATACTTATATCGTTGATGACACTGATTGTGATTGGTGTCATGTTTCTCATTATCTACCAGTTTAGTTACGGGATGTGGTCTGGAACTCCAGCTGGGCTTACCCCTACTATGGCTAGCGTCACAATTGTTGGGCCCCTGCAGGATGGACTGACAAGCCAGGAATACAGCGCTAAGCTCCCACTCTCAAACAACGAAAATGATGGTATAGAGTTTTCGTATGCTGCCTGGATCTTGATTAAGGATTTTGATCCTCCGGTGCCGAATCCCATTCTCTTTACCAAGGGAAGCCCAGACTTGTCCTTGCAGTCTCCTTCGGTCGTGATGACAAGCGGAAAGAATCAGATAACAATTACTCAGGATACCTACGACAAGTCCAAACCCGAAAAGGTTGTGATTGGAAATCTGCCCGCTGGAAAGCTCAATCATTTTGCCGTATGTATAAATCAGCTCTCCATGGATGTCTATGTAAACGGCCTCCTCTATCGCCATCTAACCATGAAGAAGCTTCCTCTCCAGAATACACAGTCGCTCTATGTTGCCGGAAATGGCGGATGGAACGGACAGATTGGAAGCCTTGTCTACTACAATTATGCCTTGACTCCCGATCAGGTCCGCAGTCTGGCGAGCACTGCCCCGACGGTAAGTTCTAGCAATCTCCCATACTACCCTTCTTACCTCTCGACAGACTGGTGGATTGGTACCCATCATTAAGCACCAATACCGTCCATCGATGCCTTACCCGCCCCGGCATTCACAACATCCTGCACCTTCTCCTCCTTCTTCTGAATATTTGACAGGCGGATATTCAGAGGCGCCAATTCAGCAGCAATTGCGGGGTCTGCATCAAACCTTTCCCGTTCCTGTCGTGTGATAAATATCATAACGACAATAGCGAGCAGCACAAATCCTATGAGGACACTGGACGACATCTTCAGCTTCATATTTATTCTTAGCGGAGTGTTGAATTCAGGGTTCCAGCACTCTCTGCCCGCTTTTTATCAGACTCTTCAATCTTCGACTCTATGGCGCCGATACGGGTTTTAATACGATTTATACCTACCCTATCCTTTAGATTAAACCGCTCCCTGCTGGTGATAAGCGAAAGGGCTACAATCACAAGAGCAATAAACCCCACGAGAACATACGCTTTCATTATTGTATACATCTATATTTACTCCCCACCTTCGTCTCGCATAATCATTTCTTCCTGTTTTCCTATTTTCTGGTTGAAAATTTCATATGTCCCCTGCGTTCCAACTTTTTGTAGAGATCGCACAACTGCATTGTAGCTATCCTCTTTACTCATCGGCTTTACCTGTTCCGTTAGATGTTCCCGTGTTGTTCCCACAGTTGCGACCAAGAGAACGGTTACAAGGAAGAGAAGGATAAGATCCTCGGTCATCGTATCTTTATTCTTAGTCTTCAATAAAGATACAATGTCTACATGTTCTATTGCGTATGGCATTGGCAAGGACACGAGCGCAAACTTTGTGAACCAAATCCGTGATGCGTCCGATGTGACTCGCCTTCTCCGCCAGCAGGGCACGAAGCGCAATTACCAGAACCTGAGTTCGACTGGGAAGAACATGAGTCCAGTGGGAGGTATTTCGCACACGGATTTCCTGGATATGGCATATACTACTCAGTCGTATGGCCCGTCCAATGCGCTTATGTCAACTCGTGGATACCAGGTTCCCCAGTGCTCCCCTTGCGGCACGGGGTCTCTCACTCCCTTTAATACACTCCGAGTTTCAGTTAGTCTGATCCGTTACTAATTCCTCCAGTCGCTTTGTTTTCATTGTTTTCCTGAGAATGCTTTTTACACGAGCCTTGCGTGTTTTGTTCAACTGTCCGGGTTTATACGAAAAGAAGAGATGTAAGAACTCTTCGGATTTCTTGGGGATTGAATCATAGAGATCGCTCTTGTGTGCCTTCATTTCCGTGAGTGTTTCTTGACGACCTAGACAGTCTAGGGGCGTCAACAGGTCGAAGCGTCGTTTTGTTGAGGCTGCCAGATCTATTAGACGTTGGCAAATACATATGATACGATCCTGGTCGTATCCTCCTTCTAGAAAATGGGCGTCGGCGTATACGAAGGCAAAGAAGAACTGGAGAAGGGTTGGAATAGATGCTACCCGGACACCACTGCGGAGTAGATGGTAACTGTGACACGCAAACGTCTTGAAGACCCGAACCAGAAGCTCGCCTTTCTTATTCAGAATATCTACGTGCGGAGGTAGAAGCTCGGCAAATCCTTCACGTTCCTGGAGTTCGACATTCTCATTCCCAAACACAGCCATAAAATTGTTTATCGTGCTTGACATGTCCTCCGCAAGAACATCAACTGGCATCTGCCAGACGTTTGTCCGAGCATTGGAATGTAACTCTGCAGCGTGTAATCCAAGCAGGACAACAGATTTGGTATGTAGGATCTTTTCAATTCCCTCACGCTGTTCCCCCGACAGAGTCGTGTATGCGCTTTCGGGCTTCGCCTTGCACCCAACCGGATAGTTCTTGTTTAGACGTCCTAGACGTTTATACACCTTTTCCCAGCGAGATACATCGCCTTTGGGACGAGACAGTTCAAGATACATAGACATCCGCAGGAAGTTTGGCGATACATAGTGAATTCCTAATTTTGTCACATTTTCGGCCCAGAGGGTTTTAAACACCTGCGGGTTCAGGAATGTTATGTCGGCAACTCCAGTGTAATCTACAAACACCTTGAATGTCAGCAAGTGCGCCCCCGGCTTCACTTCGATGTTGCGAAAGCCCTGTGCGTAGAAAATATCGGCGAGTTCCATAGCATGAATCTGGGGCTTCTCGCTGTAGAAATCGTAGTCTGGAACATCATAGTTAGGATCGTAGAACCGATCCTCTTTTGGGAGAAGGTTATTTATCGCAGTTCCTCCGTAGCACAAAACACGCTTTGACATAACAAAGTTCTTGACAATCCGAAGTATCTCACGGATTGAAGGGTCGTGGGCGGTTTCGTAGTCTACGATGTTTTGTGCCTTTTTTATTAGCTCGGGATCCATTATACATATCCGACAAAATGGATTGTTGTGCGAAACTTTCTTTTAGAGGACAAGAGTAATATGTCCGAAGTGAACCATATTATGCGTCGTCGTCGTACGAAGAGCGGAGAGGCTGCTCCGCCACAGACTCCGCCGGACAACAAGAAGAAATCACCAAAGAAGAATCGGTACAACCTCCGTAGCAAGGCTAAGAAACAGGAGGAAAGTGTGCGTTGGGTAGATGACGACACCCTGTTCGACCAGGAGGGCGAGAGTGATGATTCATCGTTTGAAGGGTCGGAATCAGAGGGTAAAAATGAGGAGATGGATGTAGAAGAAGAGGAGGAGACCGAGCAGATCGTTCATGGAATCAAGGTCCCTTCTTCAATGCCTGTATCCGTCAGGATTCATCTCCATGCGAACGTCGATACTATTTCCGAGGAGGATGAGGATGAAGATGAAGACGAAGAGGACGGAGAGGGATATTATGAAGAGGAGGAGGATGAGGAGGAGGACGATGAGATTCCTCACGCATTCATTCAGAGCTTATTTGCCCGCCGCATAGGTCAACGTGGAGAATCGTTGTTCGTGATTGGCGATGACTCAAAGAAGGGGGGAAAGGACAGCAGGAAGAAGAATGAGAAGGACGAACCTCCGATTCATCTGTCTCGTCGTGAGAGCGAATACTTTGAAGGGCTTGGAAATCAGGCTCGTAAGGGTGTGGTGAAAAAGATGAAATTGGTCTCTGAGCTTCTTGGAGAGTCCGAAGTTCCATACAAGTTTCGAGTTCTCGATATTGAGATGCCGGCAAAAGTCCAGTGTGAAATTATTCGCAAGGTCGATGCTATGAACCGTATGGGTCCCGAAAACGGCGAGTCTCAGAAACTCCGTAATTGGATCGATGGAGTGCTTCGTGTCCCGTTCGGAAAGAATGTTCCCCTGCCCGTGACAATCAAGGACGGTCCCGAAAAGTGTTCGCAGTTCCTGAAAGATGCTCGGACGAAGATGGATACTGCGACCTATGGCATGCTTCCAGCCAAGACCCAGATTCTCCAGATCCTGGCGCAGTGGATTTCAAACCCTTCATCGGTCGGCAATGTGATTGCCATGCGTGGACCGATGGGTGTAGGCAAGTGTCATGCAAGGGATACGCCGATACTGATGTATGACGGAACCACGAAGATGGTACAGGATATAGTGGTTGGAGACCAGATCATGGGAGACAATTCCAGGCCTAGAATGGTTCTAACTCTGGGAAGGGGACGTGATATGATGTACGATATTATTCCTACGAAGGGACACGCATACACTGTCAATTCGGAACATATTCTATGCCTTCAGTATTCAGGGGGAAACCGGATAGTTAGACGTCCAACACGAAACGGTCTACATTTCAAGGCATATGTTCTAGATGCTGCAACGCTTACGTGTAAAAGCAGGACATTCGACTCGTATGAACCGGCGAGCGAGTACGTAGATATGGAGTACTCAGGAGACAATACTCTTGAAATCAGTGTAAAAGACTACCTAAATCTCCCAGAGTACCACCGGCGAAATCTGAAGGGGTATTCGGTCGGCGTAGACTTTGATTCAAAGAACGTAGACTTTGATCCGTATATAATTGGCCTGTGGCTCGGAGACGGAACGAGCTCTAAACCGCAGATTACAAACCAAGATGCAGTGATTCTAGGATATCTGAATACGTCACTACGTAGATACGACTCAATGCTTGTATATCGCAGTAAATATGATTATGCGATACGTGGATACAAGAAGAATCGCAATATATTCTTCGACGTTCTTCAATCACACAATCTTATTAACAACAAACACATTCCTACCGACTATAAGATCAATGACCGGAATGTTCGTCTACAACTTCTAGCAGGTATACTTGATAGCGATGGATACTTGATCCACAACTGCTTTGAAGTGACTCAGAAGTCTAAACGCCTAGCAGACGATATCGTGTTTCTAGCACGATCTCTTGGACTCGCAACAACTATGAGACCATGTGTAAAATCATGCACTTACAATGGAGAAAAACGAGAGGGAACATATTACCGGATATTCATAACCGGGAACACGCACATGATCCCTACAAAGATTCATAGAAAGAAGGCAAACGTTCGCCAACAGACGAAAGATGCGCTTCTGTCCCAGATTATGGTACGACCCGTTGGAGAGGGTGACTATTACGGATTTACGCTAGATGGCAACCATCGATACCTCTTAGGAGATTTCACTGTGACACATAACACATCCTTCGCCCGCAACGGAATCGCCGAAGTCCTTGGCCGTCCGTTCATCTTCACATCTCTCGGCGGAGCATCTGATATCGCTCATTATTCGGGTCACTCGTATACGTATGAAGGGTCTATGTGGGGCCGGATCGTCGATTCCATCATTCAGGCAGGATGTATGAACCCTGTGCTCTACTTTGACGAGCTTGACAAAGTAAGTGGCACCCCCCACGGCGAGGAAATCATCTCTATGCTGATCCACCTCACGGACCGATCGCAAAACTCCCAGTATCACGACCGTTACTTTGCTGGAATTGACTTTGATCTCTCCCAATGCCTCTTCGTGTTCTCATTCAACGACGAGAGCCGAGTCCATCCGATTCTCAAGGACCGCATGCGGGTCATCAATGTTTCGGGATACAAGGATCCCGAGAAGAAGGTGATTGTTGCGAACTATATCTGGCCCGAAATCCTCAAACATGCTGGTATTGCACGTGAAGATCTGTCTGCTGACGAAGAGGCCGCAGACTACATCATCAAGGAACATTCGGCAAACGAGGAAGGTATGCGCAACCTCATTCGTATCGTAGAAGCCGTTGTATCCCGTGTCAATCTTATCCGTATCTCCGATGAGGTGTCGGCAAAGGCATACAAGTTCTGGATCCCTGTAAAGTTCCCCATGAAACTCACCCGCAAGATGGTGGAGACTCTACTCACCGATTTCAACCCGGCTATGCCCGAGCACTGGCGTTCATTATACACGTAAACGTTTGAACGAACAGTATAAATGTCGCTCAAGGACGAGGCCCAGTTCGCCAAGCGCCACATTCGTAACCGTTTTTCTCTGATGGTCCAGCCCCACGTTGCTGATGGAATCTGGAGTGTTTACGAGAATGCCCGCACGATCTGCGAGAAGAATAACCAGACCGACCAGATTCTCAAAACGTTTCAGAATCTTCTTACCCGTATCCCCGTGTGGACCGATGATGTGCTCCAGGCTGAGGTTAAGCGCATTATTACGTCGTCAAAGTGCTCCTATCTCGAGGAACTCCTTACCGGTGTTCTCCTCACATACCTCCGTGCGTTTGCCGCTATCCAGTATCGTTCGACCCAGGATAGTATTGATGTGGAGTTTGAGCGCCCGCCGCTTCCCAAGTTCGTTCACGAATATTACAAGGAGGTTGCCCGCCGGTCGTGGGAGCATGCCTACCTGTTCCGCACATTTGGAGTCACAACAGAACAGCAGGCACGCAATCGTAAGGAGATCGACCTGATCCTCGACACTGCGTTTGATACTGTTCTCGACTCTTTCTTGCCGTGGCAGTCGATTGTCAATACGTATTTTTCGGTCGATGATACCCCGCCCACCCAGAAGGCTGAGGATGTATTCCATGTGGAGGATACTTCGTCTGGACCTCCTGCGCCAGCTCCTACCCCCGAACCCGTGTCTGAAAAGAAGGTAGCCTTTGAGGACTCTGAGGATACGGATGGCGAGAGCGATGTGGGGACAGATGATGAGGATCACCCTAAACTCCAATTATCTGATGAGACCGCCGAGATTGATCTGGGAATCGAGGAGGAGAAGAAAGAGGAAGAGCAAGATGAAGTAAAGCTTGAGGCGAAGGATGGTGAGCTCGTTTTAAAGCTGTAAACAAATCCGCCTGAACCTATCAAATAGAACAATGATTGACACGAACCTTCTGATTGTCATTGTTCTTGTAGCTGTTGCTGGTGTTGTCGTCTATGCTGCCGAGAGGTATACAAAGAAGGAACCGGTCGATTGGACGGATGCGTCTAAGATTGGTCTGCTCTCGGGTGCTGGTGCTGGTGGACTTCTGTTTGCCATGGGTGGAGATACAGAGACTGCCGTTGCTGCAGTTACATCAGCATCCTCGGCCGTCCAGGATATGTTCGTTGGGAAACCTTCATTTTAGTTCGTAGGAAAACCATTTACAAAACTCATTCAATCACCAAGCATGCTTCTCCACGAGGCACTTTATCAATAATGTAAACCGATCCGAACTTCTCAATTTGCTTGCGAGGCACCGCCGTATCACGGCAGTACCTGGCAATTGCTTTATAAAGGTGGAATCCACGATAGCGTTCGGAGAAATCTCCTTCTGCCGGATTCCTGAATAGAACAGACTTTCCGTCTGGGAGTGTCAGCCAGGACATAAACATTTTGTAAAGAGGATTCTGGAAATACGACTCATCTGCTCCCCGGGGGAAACAGTCCCAAAACATCGAGGTTGCTAGACGAACAAGATCAAATGACGGATTGAGTTTGATTTCCGGATATTTGGGGTTGTAGAATGGATCAATGTTATACTGCCCCCCTGCCTCTTCATCTTGGTGAAACTGGTCGGACATAAAGAACTTGGCATCCTTCATCTTGGGAACCTTGACAGAAAAACACGCACGGTCAAAATCAATGATCTTTATCAATTTTCCATACGTAGGGACCCGGTAACTCCGACCACCAACAATATAGTAAAAATACTCCAGGGGGGTAGGGACATGCATAACATTCATCACATGGAGATCATTGTGGACGAACCCGAATGTCCTCTGTGCGTACGCCAACCCAAAAATCACCTGTGATAACCACGCACACCGCTTCTCGATTTCGTGGTTCTCCTTGAATAGAGTATACAGTGTCCCAGAACACTTCTCCATAACCGTAATCTGAATCGGAGCATCCTTGAATACGGCGTGTGCAAATGGCTCATCGTGCTCGTCCTCAGAAAAGCCATCACCAGTATCCTCGTCGTCGTCATCATCATCTTCACTCGACGCAGACCGAACACCAAAAATATAATCAGTAGAACAGCTGTCCGATTCTCCCATTTCTTCGGGAGCGTCCTCGATATCTCCGTCATACCCTGCTGCGGTTGCTGGAATGTGAGGTGTAGGAAGTGCCACGGGTTCTATATCCACTGCACCCAGATCAATACTTTCCGAGGTCTCCATCAATTCAATCGTTGGCATCTCAGGCTTTCGTAGACGCAGATCAAAGAAATGGCCGATGTTCTGGGAGAACCACGGACGATCACACAGATCTTCGTAATCATCAGAAATATCTAGGACATGTCGCTCAGCGATCCCCGAAAACACTCCGTATACACGGGGAAAATGTTGGCACTCTGATTCCGATAGAACAAGGGATGCCAAGGATCCCACATATGCGGCATTATACGGATTCTGAATCCGTAGTGGTTCAGACGATACATCATCTGTGTTTGGGAGTCCGGTTCCCGCATACTCTCCATGCATCACACGGTAAGGAGAATACAACATCGTCTTTTTTAGATGCACGGATGCTTCCTTTCCAGAAGCATAGATAGATGACTCGCCACCGATTGTCTGGATTGGCAGACGGAGTTTCAGACCGTAGTGGTAGGGCATTCGAACATTCTCCAACTTAAATAGTTTTTGAATGGATGGGAAGTAAGGCTGGATGCGACGAAGACCCCAGAATTTCTGTGCCTGTTCCTGAAGTCCCTGAAGGTTCGTCCACTTCTGAACATCCAATTGGATGTTGGATGTTCGTAAGTCGGGCATTGGCTTTGGCATTCCTTCCCGTTATGTATACTTCCCTGCTTTTTGCTTCTCGCTATACCGCAGGGATCCATCGATGATCGACCCTTCGGCAGGGAATACTCTGTCAAAGACGTTCCCAAGAAACTGCTTGAAGACATACCTCATCTTATTTGAAAAGTCCTGGAGGAATATGAACAGGGAAAACATGAAGAACAGACCGCTCGTATACGAGTCGACAAAATCTTCCAGGCCTTTCCTGATTGGGATAATTGGCGTTGATACGTTGATAAAGTAGACTAGCCAGAATGCTACAAGTCCAATAATTGAAATTTCAAGAGCAATATCGGTAAGTTGGAACGCAAGTCCCTTTGTCTCCCATTCCGTTGTATTTGGTGGGTTATAGGTATCAAACAGATAGTAGAGAACAAACGAGAGAAACCCGCCAGCCATCGCATACATAATTGAAAAAACTGTAATATTGGCAGTGACACGAAGGGAATCATCCATGCTTAAATGAACTCTATGAATATTGTAGGCGTATGCGTGTTTCGCCATCTTATTATCTTCTGAGAAATGAGTATAGGGTAGAATGAACTTCAACATTCGGCAATTCAATATGAACGTCATAAAGGAAAGATGTGCGATGGATTCACACAAATCTCCTATGATTGTGATTATTGGTAAGAAAGATACTGGAAAGTCTTTCTTGGTTCGTGATATTCTCTTTCACAACCAGGATGCGTTCCCAATTGGAACTGTGATTTCCGGAACAGAGGTAGCTAATCGCTTTTTCCAGGATATGGTCCCCTCCAAACTCATTCATGACAAATACAAACCTGAAATTATTATGAACGTCATTCGTCGTCAGTTGGCCTTGAAGCAGCAGCGTGGTAATGGAGGGTCCGGATCCAGCGTAGACCCTCGTGCGTTCCTTATTCTCGATGATTGTTTGTTCGATAACACGTGGATCCAACAGGAGTCTACACGTTACGTCTTCATGAACGGTCGTCACGTCGATTTATCCACCATGATTACCATGCAGTATCCTCTTGGTATTCCCCCCTCTCTCCGTACGAACGTAGACTTTGTCTTCATTCTGCGTGAGAACATCATTGGAAACCGCAAACGTATCTACGAAAACTACGCAGGTATGTTTCCCTCCTTTGAGATGTTCTGTCAATTTATGGACCAGTGCACGGAGAATTATGAGTGTATTGTTATTTGCAACTCGTCTGTCTCCAACAAGTTGGAAGATCAGGTGTTCTGGTACAAGGCTAGCGACCATCCCCAGTTCCACATGTGTGCGGATTCCTTGTGGGTCGACAACAAGCCCTTTGCGTCCACCATGTTAGCGGCAAATGATTACAACGCTGAACTTGCGTCCAGTCGTCGTGGACCTTCAGTATGGGTAAAAAAACAGGGCACGTGAACCCTTTACTCCCGCATTCCACCCTCGGCCGGGTGAACGGGTGCCTCCAACGCCTTCAGCTGCGTCTGCTCCGCCTTGCGCCTAGCGTTCTCCTCACGCTGCGCCTTCATCGCACCCTCACGCTCCTCCGCAAAGAACAGCTCACGGTTCGCCTCATTCTCCTTGTACTTCCGCATGATCTCGTTGAGTTGCGAGTTCGCATACTCCACATTCTCCATGAGGTGCTCGGACGGCTCCCACGGCAGCCAGCAGCCCATACGGCCAATCATCAGGTTATCCTTGGGGTACTTGCGCTGGAGCACCTTGCACCACAGCTGCGCCTCCTCATATGACGGGAACGCACGACGGACCTTGACACCGCGGATATTGCACTGGAAGCTGTTGGCCTTGTCGAACGACTCCTGTATCTCCTTCTCGTGCTTCAAGAGGAACACTTGGTACTGCTCCGGAACATCCGTCTTCTTGATCTCCTCACGGTGCGTCTTCTCAAACTCGTGGATATCCTTCATGATATCGTCCACCTTCAGGGAATACTTCGTGGAGATGTAGGCTGCAAAGTGCTCGAGGCCCTTGACCTTCCAGTCATAATCCATCCACTGAATGAACTTCTGGAAGAAGTAGTCCTGTTTCTTCTGAATAACCTTCTCGGGCGAGATGAAGGAGACAATACAGTAGCGCTGATTAGGAAGCTCGGGGTCCTCGTCGAGGTAGTCTACTACCTGACCGTCCTCGTGCGTAGGGAGTTCAACCTTCTGGCGAGACGAGCTCATTTATACTTACTGACCCCGACTCTCAAAATGGTTTTTTCACGCAGATATACAAACCATTACAAATGTGGGCTATGATGGTGTATGCTGCTGTTCTCTTCTACCTCCTGACCCCGGGCGTCCTGGTCCGCCTGCCCCCGGGGGCATCCACCATGACGGTGAACCTCACCCATGCGGCCGTCTTTTCGGTTGTATGGTGTTACACTCACAAGATGGTATACGGGCTCGTTGGTCGTAAGTAAACACCAGTTAGGCCTTCAGTAGGAAGATTCCCACCACTGTCAAGACAAGACCGACATACTGTATCGGCTTCTCTAGACGGTCTCCGAGAACCAGATATGCCGCCACACTTTCTAGGATACCCGACATGCCGTCCCACATACCGTTCACGTAAAGGACGTTTCCACGACGTAGAGACTGTATAAGGAAAAAGACGACACCCGCATATCCTGCCATACCATGATACAGGTAGTTGATGTTGTTTGTTTGTGCGTAGAACCGTAAGGCAAAGTCACCATAGATTTCTACGACAGATAGGAAGAAGATAGATGAGAAGGCTTTATCCATTACTCTTCTACTCGGTGAATTTCAAGATCAGGACACCCAGACCGATCATCGCAATCGCAAAGTAGTCATGGAGGTGCAGTCGTTCTTTGAAGTAGAGGACTCCCACTGTGGTGGTCGCCATAACTGATAGGCCCGACCACAGTGCGTTCGTGAATGCCATCCCAGTGAGTTTGAATGTCTGAATCAACATCAGGCCAACCATGGAATAAAAGAAGACGCCGAGGAGGTAGAACCGCCAGTCTTCAATAGATGACTTGAAACAACTCATCGCACATACTTCCAGGGACACGATCACTAGAACATACAGAATGATAACTAGGTATGTCGAAAACATTTCTTCCTCCTTACTTATTCCCAAGCCACCTGAAATTTTCTCCTTCTTCAAGTATAAACAAATGTCCGATCCCTCTGCCAAGGCCGCCCCCGCCCCTGCCGTCGGAATTGATGTTGCCGACCTTGTCAAGCGCCTGGTGAAGTACGCCCTGGAGGGCCTCGCCGTTGCCGTGGCGTGCTACCTGCTCCCGGGCAAGAAGCTCCGTGTCGATGAGATCGGCACGATTGCCCTGACTGCCCTCGCCGTGTTCGCCATCCTCGATATCTATGCCCCCTCGGTCGGCTCCTCGGCCCGCACGGGTGCCGGCTTCGGTATTGGCGCCAACCTTGTCGGATTTCCTGCACGTTTTTAAGTAAGATGATACACCTGTAATACCCAAACTTACAGGTAATAAATGTATTATTGAATAATAATCGGTAGGTATGACTATGCGGAAACCAAACATGTCTGATTCGGAGTTTTATAACTGGTTTCAGACACGTTTAAAGTCTACCGAACATGACTGTATGGAATGGACGGGACAAAAACTACCAAAAGGTTATGGACATGTAAAAATTCACGGAAAAAAGATACAGACGCATCGTTACGTACTAGCTAAAAAGCTTGGAAGAGAAATTACAGAGGGAATGTGCGCTCTACATACATGTGACAATCCCCCGTGCTGTAATCCAAATCATATATGGGAAGGTACAAACCAAGAAAACGTAAATGATAAAATCAGTAAAGGACGAGCAGCCGTTGTAAAGGGTGAAAAACATGGGTCTTCAAAATTAACCGAAGATATGGTTATTAAAATTAAGCAAACGGGACGGACAATATCGCAGAGGAAGCTCGCCGCAGAGTATGGGGTTTCATCGACAATTATTTATAAGATTTTGAAAGGGGTAATTTGGAACCATGTAAGCGTACCAGAAAGTCCTATTACAGCCAATGCGATCTAATATATAATAATGTTTCGATTCAACGGTAGCTGGTATACTGTAAAACCCAAACTGGGCGAACCCGAGCGCCAAACGCATGCTCTCATGTGGAAATTGGCTTCAGGTACTCCTCAGAATCAAGCGTATCGTGAATGGTATGCTCGTGAGCGGAAAATAACCTCTGTTCTCTATCCTAATAAATAAATAGATGGACGTTCTTAAGACTGGATTGATTGCCAGTGGCGTCACGCTTGTGGCTCTCTTTGTATTCATTGGTCTCTACTGGGCCATTCGTGGCTACCCTCCGGCCAGCCGTATGATCGTCGAAGAGGTCAAAGAAATCGGAATCCCCGACGACAAGGCTAATTTCATGTTTTTCTATACCAAGTGGTGCCCTTACTCTGAAGAGGCGCAGCCGATCGTCAAGAGCTTGGAAACAATCCTCAACGACCGAACATATGGTGGAAAGACGATTACCGTTCAGTATATCAACTGTGAAACCGATAAGAAGTGTTCGGAGTATCGTGTCACGTCGTATCCATCGTATAAACTCAAGACGTCCTCCCGAACATTCGAGTATTTGGGTCCTCCGAAGGTTACGGTCTTACGTGAATTCCTTGTCGAGGCGCTTGGCCCTGAACTCACTGTAACTGGCACGACCGACAGCGATTAAATGTTTAACAATCTCAGCCGATTCCCAAAAACTGAACATCTGTGCGCTGTCTTCAATCAGCAGACACGTGTTCTCGGGATATGTATTCTGCGTCCAGTATGTTTCCTTGATAGATTTGCAGAAGGGAACCATTGCCAGATAATTCTGGAGGGTGATTTCAGAATGTTGTGCGGTTAAGAGAAGAAGAGCTGAACTCCGTTTCGATTTTGGGATCACATCGACTATACGCTGACAAAGCAGCGCTCCATCGACAAATATATGATCTTGAACGATGTGGGGAGTAAAGATGTATGGAAGCGAAAAGGATGAACGAAGGGCGTCCCAGACCTTGATTGACTGACCGAACACTGTAACTTTCAGGGTCGATAAATCAGATGCCACGATGTGTAGGGGGATAGCAGCGTCTCCGATCCGGAGGGTTCCAAACTCCAGTCCACGTTTCTTGAACTCAGACTCTAGAAGCTCGTAAATTTTTGACCCACTATCGATTCCATTGGTCTGTGTCAACCCCAAAAGAGTTTGGAGACGCAGGGGTTGGAACGCATCCTGCATATTTCCAAGCATTTCGGTAAGAAGATTCAATTCGTCAACAGAAAACTCAAACGCAATCATAGTGGCAATGAGTGCGCCAATTGAGATGCCATAGACCCCGTCCGTAAAAATATTTGATAGTTGTTTTTCATGTTCCTGTTCTGCCAATTCTTGGAGAGCACCTATTTGAAGAGACCCACGCATCCCACCACCGTTTAAGCCCAGTGACGTGTATTTCATTGATGCTTCTTTTCGGGGTTATATGAAAATGCTTCGGGCCAAAGACCTGTGGAAGCAGGAGGAGGAACGCAAGACATCAAAGATGCAGGCTATGCGCCCAGTTCTATCGAATTTATCAAGTCAATTGAAAACTTATGCGATTCATAATCCGTTGGCTCCTTACTTTGTCTACGATGTTCCCTCCTTTGTCTTTGGTTACCCACTCTACGATCATCGGGAAGCTGTAGAGTATGTTCGTGAGGCTCTGGTGGAACAGGGATTCCAAGTTTGGGTAACACCTACACTGACTCTTGTGATTTCATGGATCAAACCTCAGAATTCTCACCCTAGACTACGTGCTCCTCCCCGCTCAGGAGCAGATTATCGTCCCTTTGTGTATGATGACTCGGCTATGGATTTCTTGCGTCATTCTATGAACCGATAAAAACGAACCTTTAAACACTTAGAATGGCCTGGAGCACAAGAATGTGTGAGACCGAGCATTCTGAGAAGGATATTCGGGTAGAAGAAGGACAGAGAGTTTGTACGGCATGTGGAACGATTATGGAACAGACAATTGATGAGGGTGCGGAGTGGAGATATTACGGGGCGGATGATCGCAATGAAGATCCCACCCGTGTTGGTCTAACTATTAATCAACTGCTCCCCGATTCATCCTACGGATCTATGGCGATGAATAAGAAATCGTCGTCACCGGCATTCAAGAGTATTCAGCGGTTGTCGGCCTGGTCTCTTGCTTCTCATTCTGAGCGATCATGGTTAGCTGCTCTAGAAACTCTGAATCAGTATGCTTACCGTAACGGCTTCACCAAAGCTATTCTTCTAGAAGCGTGTGCCCTCTTTCGTTCACAAGATGATGCCCTGAAACTCAGGGGAGAAACTCGTCGGGCACTCATGGGTGCCGTCTTCTTTGTAGCTTGTCGCCGTATGGGTGTGTCCCGGACGCACGAAGAAATTGCCGGGATTGTCGATGTGTCTACACGTGCTCTTTCCAAAGCTATCCAGACGTTTGGGATCCATGCCGAAGAGAACCCCCTTCTGAAAACCCAGCTGTCTCTGGCTGAACGGATGATGAACGGTCTGTCGATCCAGGAACATCAGCGCACTGAAATTCTCGAAACGATCCAGCATATCTTCAAATCCCCAGACGAAGAATTGGAACATACGCCAAAGGTGATGGTATCAGGCATGATTGCGAGAGTTCTGTGCGATGGCAAGACGAAACCGGAAACTCGGGCGTTTCTGAAAGAGTTTTCGAAGCATTCGGGAGTATCTGTTGTATCCATCCAAAAAGTCATGAATGGAGTATAATAAGCAGTCTAGATGTCAATATCTTTGATAAACAAAGAACGGTTTATTCCATCCAGACTCTCAAATCTGTCGATCTGGCTGGATGGTGCAGATCCATCTACTATAATTCAGGAAGGAGGGTATGTTACGCAGTGGAAGGATAAATCGCAAAACGAGAATAATTTTGTTACTGGAATTTTTCCTGTTCCTACTATAGTTCTAAATTTTATTACCCCCTTACCTGCGAATATTCTCATCGACAACACTATTTATACGGGTCAACAAGTTTCATACACAACCTCAAGTGTTTTCTCTTCTACAGTATCTGTAGTTGTGAAGGGAGCTGGAGGTGGTGGGGGCGCTGGTTATTCTGGCGCAGGGGTGGGAGGATCTGCATCATATACATTCAACAACGTTCCTCCAAATACAACTATTGTGTACAGAGTAGGAAGAGCAGGTACTACTGGCTTTGATGGTAACCCTGGTGGAGGTGGAGAAGAGTCTAGTGTTACGATAGGTGGTTTAAAAATAACTGGAGGCGGCGGCGGCGGCGGCGGCGCATCCGCATCGGCGGCGGCGGAAGTCCCGGGTGGCAATGGAATTGGTGAATTCGGAGGTGCTGGAGGACCTGGAGGAAATAATCTTGGATATCTTAATACTCCACGAAGAGGATATCCTGGTGGAGGTGGAGCAAATCAAACAGTGACAGGGCTAGCAGTAGTCACAGGTGGGGGTGCTAGTGGCAATGGTTCGATTATGGTTACAATTACGTATTTTGGTGCATATACCATTCCATCGATCGAAGGATACTCTTCTACAGTATCTGTAGTTGTGAAGGGAGCTGGAGGTGGTGGAGGCGCTGGTTATTCGTCAGCAGGGACGGGAGGATCTGCATCATATACATTCAACAACGTTTCTCCGAATACAATCATTTATTACACAGTAGGAAAAGCAGGTACTACTGGCTTTGATGGTGTCCCTGGTGGAGGTGGAGAAGAGTCTATTCTTACGATAGGTAGTTTAAAAATAACTGGAGGAGGCGGCGGCGGCGGCGGAGGCCAGGAGACGGCCGGCCAGCCGGGGGGCCTCCCAGGTGGCAATGGAATTGGTGGATTCGGAGGTGCTGGAGGACCTTCAGGTATAACTCTCGGATATCTTGATACTCCACGAAGAGGATATCCTGGCGGAGGTGGAGCAAGTCAAACGGTAACAGGGCTAGCAGTAGTCACAGGTGGGGGTGCTAGTGAAAGCAGCAATGGTTCGATTATGGTTACAATTGTAGCTAATGTACCAAGCCAATCTGTAGTCTATGAGAATCCAGGTGTTTTCTTCCCCGTACGCAATTATGCGCTATCCTCTAAACTACCATCCTTCGCACAATCAAAAACTATGATAGCTGTATATCGGTGCTCCAATAGTGCTTGCTCTATGAATATTGGTGTAGGGGCTCCTCCTCCTACTAGTGTAAATCCGCCTCTTTTTGGAATCTGCCAAACAGGAGGTAATACACTATATTCTCCCTACCTGACCCTACCCGGAAATCTCACGTTCACTCCCACAAATTATACGGCTATTAATTATGCGTTTGCCTCCTATGATGCATCAAAGTGTACTGTCACTGGAATGTCTGGATTTAATAATATCTCCCTGAAGGCTGTAACTCTAGATAACACCATCACAGACGATAGAATTGTAATCGGAATAACTACTGGAGTGTATACATCGTCAAATTTCACTCTTTACGAACTGATTGCTACCTCTAATGCTTTATCATCGTCTGACCGTCAGGAAGTAGAATCATACCTTTCTGCCAAGTGGGGATTATCGGCTCAACTCCCATCCTCTCATCCTTACAAGAACTTTCAACCATCGGGTGACGAGTGGTTCCCCCCGAATCTTCCCACAACAATTTCAGGTCTTGCGTTATGGTTGGATACAGCAGAAAGCGCTACAATCACCTCAAACATAGCAGGGGGGGTTACAGGGTGGGCGGATAGGTCTGGGAACGGATGTAATGCGACGGCGGGAGGTAGCTTTTATCCTTCTTTTTCTCCTGGAGGTGGGATTCTATTTAACGGAACAAACAACTTCTTTACAACGAACTTGACAGTGAACTCAACTACACATACGCTGATTGCAGTTCATAGTCCTGCCTCAGTCTCAAGAAATACAAGCCTGTTTAGGTTTCAGGGGATTGAGTATATTGTGTTCCCGTACCGTCAAAATGATAATACTCCCCCTCGTGGATACATTAATTCAGGGGGATCTACTATTATTTTCAATAATTCACCGTTAGTTGACAACTCTGTTCCAGGCGCAGTAAATTTAATTATAGCAGACATCTCTCCGACAGCTCAGCAAGTATACTTGAATGGAACCCTTCAAGCATCAGCGTCGTCTGCCATCACATCGTTTACCAGCGATACTTTAAATATTGGTTCTTACATCGGTTCTGGCGAGTTTTATGGAGGAACTTTATATGAACTTATAGTGTACAATCAATACTTTGAACAGTCGGAGCGCCAACTGCTCGAAGGATACCTTGCGTGGAAATGGAATATTCTTACTAAACTTCCAAGCGGTCATCCATTTTCTAAGGAATCGCCGATCGGAGCTACCGTATCTGAAACAAGCGCACTCAATATTCCCGCAGAGCTTCCGGGGTTGATAACGTGGCTGGATGCAGCAGATCGAACAAGTGTGATTGACAATGGGGTTGTAGTTACACAATGGACCGATAAATCTGCTTCATTGGATAAATTTACCCCAAGTTCATCGGATAAAGCACCGATATATACAAAAACTCCTGTCTCGGTCGATCCATCTATTCCGGGAGTCTATTTTGGAGGTCAGAAGTCTCTTACTGGAATTGTGAATTCGAGGGTAGGAAGCACGGGGGTAGGCACATGTTTTATGGTAGCAACGGTAGGAACTGGAGCACAGGTTCTTACTGGAGGATATGCTGGAGGAACATCGACGGCAGGGAATACGTTTGGGTTTGTCTCTGTCAACAGTAGTGTTATTGCACCGTTTCAGGGAACAGATCCTCAGTACGCAAACGTTCTTAAGAATAGTGGAACAGGTGCGCTCACTGGTCCAACCGTATTCTTTGCACGTATCAATGCGACGGCTAATGCAGGAGATGGAAGTTATAATTTTGCGACTCCAGCAAATGTAGGGACAGCTCCCACACTTTGGCAGCCGTATACTCCATCCTCTACACCGTGGGTATTAGGATTTTCTGGATACCAGAACCCTCAAGATGTTTACATCCACGAATTCCTCTGTTTTTCAATATACTTCAACGATAGTCAACGACAACTCGTGGAAGGATACCTTGCGTGGAAATGGGGGGTACAGTCCAGGCTTCCTGCAGAACATCCTTACAAGAACGCAAGGCCTCAGAGTGCGTAATAGTTTGATCCTCCTCCACCAGTAAAGACGATCTTTGTTATCATGTTTGCAGAGAGAGTAAATGGTGACGAAAAATTCACGATTGTTCCACCAACTGGAGTCACAGAGAGATTCGATGTCGTCGCATTCTTGATTTCCCAATATACACCCAGAGACACTGTTGTTCCTGGAAGTGTTAGGGAGTTAAACCCTGTACTCGTCAATATGTAGGTGGTAGCTTGTGCGTTCCCTAGAAGCGAAAGACTGGTAGTTGCTACAATGGAAAAGTTGATGCGTGATATCACCGTCGAATTTTGAAGGCCCACACCAGCAATCGAATTGAGAACTGTCCTATCAGTTGTTTGAATACCGGCACCTGTTCCCAATAGTGTCATATTTCCAGTTCCATCAATCTGCACCTTATTGGTATTTGCGAATGGTCCAACGCCTGTATCTACAGTTCCCGTACAAAGGATTAGACTTGTCTGTGGTCCAACTGTTCCCATCCGCACATTGTAGCCCCCTTCATTCCTCACTACGGTCTGAATAAAGAAGGAGTTCGACTCCAGATTTGTGAGTTCATTCACAACACGAACAGGAGATTGGAGTATAGACCCGCCACTGACATTCAGTGAATATCCAGCATATCCGGCAGTTGTTCCGATACTGAGAGATCCAGACGCAGTGATACGGGCCTTTTCACCGAACCCGTTCGAAAATCCGATGACGTTGCTTGCCGGGTTTGTAATAGTTCCTCCAGCCGAAAGGGAGAGGAACGCAGCGCCCGATATGGAATTTCCGTTCATCACAATGTTTGATGACGCACGATAGTTAGCCCATGCCGGAAGACCGCCTGACAGTGTGAGTGCGACACCCTTCAACCAGTATTGGGATACATTGATGGTTCCAGTCGTTGCATCGATGGTGTAAGCACTTCCAGTATTTCCTCCTACAAACGTGAGTTTTGATAAGGATACGATCGATTTGGTATTCATATCAATGTTCGATGTCGCCCTGTAAAACGCCCAGCCCTGTAGATCGGATAGCGTCATAACTGCCGCACCGTTCACAAATATCTTGAAATCTGTCCCAGTATTTCCTCCCTGTGGACTTCCGGGGGCTCCACCAATCGTCACATTTCCGGGGAGATACGTGTTTACAAGCGCTTGGTAATACCCATTGCTGAGTCTGTATTGAGGGACAAAAATGTTCTTCAAGATGTTGAGATCATTTGTAGCCGTATACGTCGCAGGAGGCGGAGCCAGGCTCATCGTATTGTTTTTATGACACGGAAAGGATTTAACTACTTTCTGCGTGATATATACAGCAATGACAACTCTCGGTGACCGCTACACGCTGTTCCCCATCAAGCCTTCTGAGAACCAGCTGTATCAGCTCTACAAACAGTCCGTCGCCTCATTCTGGACGCCAGAGGAAATTGATTTTTCCAAAGATGAAGCCGATTGGGAGCGTCTAACAGAGAACGAGCAGAATTTTGTCAAGCAGGTCTTGGCATTCTTTGCCGGTGCCGACGGAATCGTCCAGGAGAACCTGGCTACCCGTTTCCAGCGTGAAGTTGAGAGCCCAGTCTCCCGTCTATTTTACGCATTCCAGAATGCTATGGAGGGCGTGCATTCCGAGACCTATTCCCTGCTGATCGACAAGTATGTCAAGGACAAGGACGAACAGCTCCGCCTATTTCGGGCAATGGATACCATTCCCTGTATCCGCCAGAAGGGTGAGTGGGCTCTCAAGTGGATCGAGAGCGGTGAATCGTTTGCTACTCGTTTGGTCGCCTTTGCGTGCGTCGAGGGTATCTTTTTCAGCGGTGCCTTCTGTGCGATCTACTGGCTGAAGAAGCGTGGTCTTCTCCCGGGTCTCACCTTTTCCAATGAATTGATTTCTCGTGATGAAGGGTTACACACAGTATTTGCTGTAGCGATGTACGGTCTTGAATCTCCCCTGCCTTCCGAAACAGTTCGGGCAATCATTGAATCAGCAGTAACTATCGAGACTGAATTTATCTGCGAATCTCTGCCCTGCTCTCTGATTGGTATGAACTCCAAGCTGATGACGCAGTACATTCGCTTTGTGGCTGATCGCCTGGCAGTTCAGCTAGGTATATCCAAGATTTATGGAGTCCAGAACCCCTTTGATTTCATGGAGATGATCTCGATGGAAGGTAAGGGCAATTTCTTTGAGCGGAAGGTGTCGGATTATTCCAAGGCAGGGGTGGGTGCCAAGAAAGAGGACATGACAATCAAGTTTGATTCGGAGGATTTTTGAATGAATCTGGTAGATCCATAATCTTTCTGAAACAAGTATAAGAATGGCACATCTTGCCTCATATGGCTTTAACCGAAACAATCGCAGGTCAAGCTCATCGGGTCCTTCTCAACCGAGCCGGAAAGACCAGTATCTGGCTACAATAGCCGATGATCTTGAGCGTGGCGATGCTGCTAATTTTGCCAAGCACACGTCTGCGTTTTATTCGGAGTTTGGATCAGACACTCCTCGGGAAAAGTTAGATAGCGAAATATCCCGTTTGCATCCTATGATGTATGCCATTATTCATGCCAACGTTGCGATGGTAGATACCCTTCTTAAGGAGTTTCCTGAAACGTATTATCTGGATGGAACCTTTGTAGGACCAAATTTCAATAATCAGTTTGACAAAACAATCCCCGATTTTCCTCCCGAGCTTGAGGGAAAGACGTATCGTGGAGTTGCAGATATCGCCAGAAAGAAAACCAGCGATCCTGCGAAGGCTGAACGGTTTAAGCAGATTAAGAATCTCCTTCTTCGTTCAGGTGCAAAGCCTAAGACACATTTCGGGAAGCTTGTGTTCCCCGAGGATAAGGAGCACGTTGATTATTACAATGCTACCCGTTCCAAGGGTGGACGCAAGACCAAAAAAACGTATAAACGCAAAGTATCTGCTCGCCGCTCGACACGTAGGCGTTTAAAAGCATAGTAAATACTAAGGTAGGAACATAAAATGGAGTTCTTTCATGGTGTCGTAGCCCTCGTTGCTGGTATTGTTCTGATTCTCACTGGTCTTGTTGCGTGGATGTACGTCCAGCAGTCCCGCATGGCCCAGGCGATCAATGCCCTTGCTATTGCTGTGACTGCGCCGCCGCCGTCCTTTATCCACCCTGAGCCCGAGGTGTCGCACGAGAATGAGATGCACCCCGAGGAGGTCCAAGCAGTCCCTGAAGTCCCGGAGGTTCAGGAGGTTCCTGAGAGTTCGGATGACCGTGTGAGCGTTCACGATGAGGAGGACGTTGAGCTCATGGGCGAGGATATGGCGACTCTGGGCGGAAAGACAGCCGCTCAGCTCCGTGAGATGCTGACGGCCAAGGGTATTCCTTACAGCAAGAGCGACAAGAAGTCGACTCTGATTTCTCTTTTACAGGTAGCTTCTTAATAAACCCAAGAGCGAATGAAGCTGATAAGTATTGATATCGGGCTTCGTAATTTAGCCATATGTGTCCTCGAAGGAACGTCTAGGACAGATATGTGTATTACCTACTGGGATGTGATTGATGTCGTGGGGGAAAAGAACGGACATACACGGACCGCATGTTATAAGTGCGCCAAGCCAGCTATGTGGGTTCAGGCAGGGGCAGGGACACAGGCATGTTCTCGTCATCGACCAAAGAACCTGACAATGACGAAGGCTGCTCTCGGGAAAAAGACGATCCCCGAACTTCAAGACATGGCTAAGTCCTACAGTTTATCCGGAAAGACAAAGAAGGATCTGGTTCCTGCTATTTGGGCGGAAATGTCAAAGAGCGGATGGTCTAAATTCAAGGGAAATGCTAGGGCAGCGGGCGGAGGAGTTCTGGATCTAGTGGGTGATATCATTACATCTCTTGATCGCCGGGCAGAGTCATGGATTGGGACTGATCTTGTGGTTTGTGAGAACCAACTGGATCGACGAATGTTTGCGGTCCAGGCGATGATCCACATGTATTTTGCCTGTCGTGGATTCAGAACGAAGGGAGTATCTGCCGTTCATAAGTTGGATAATATTACGTGTGCTACCGATGCGACAGGAACATACCGTGGACGTAAGAAAACGGGCATCGTTCACTGCGAACAGCTGTGTCCTGCTGCGAATCTGGCGTTTTTCAGGTCGCACAAGAAGAAAGACGATTTGGCGGATAGTTTTTTACAGGGCTTGTATTTCTTAGAGCATTCAGTATAATATGTCCAAGCTCGGACCCGCTCTTCGTTCACAGTTCATGAAAGGCGTGAAAGATGTTCTTAAAACTACTGCCAAAGAAACGATGAAATCTGCCGCTGAAGAGTTGATGACTGCCCGTCCTCGTGTATCCTCTGTAGGATCTGTATCTTTATCCCCCCTTCCTAGTCCTATGTCTTCTTCCTCCTCTCCAACTCCTCAGCAACAACAGTTTCCAGCTCTGTGCGTATGTAAGTATGAACCCAACGCCCCTGATTTCGGAAGTGGAAATCGGCAGTATATCTGTTCGGGATGCTCCAAATCGGGGATGGGAGAGTATAAAACAATCGTGGAAGGACGAAAGTTTGCGAATCTCAAGGGGGGCGGCAGGAGCCGCCGCAAGCGTTCGCGTTTACATCTTACAAAGAGGATGCGGGTGAGACATAATGGACGTTCCCGGCGCTGACCTTCTAATGAATTCGGCAACAATGGCCGCTGCGAATAACACCAAGCTTCCTGAAATGGAGTCTGTCAACCTCGATTTCACGGATCTCCCCTCTGAGCCCGCCCCTCCGCCCCGCCTTGTTCCTTCTGCTGACGATGTGGGGACGACCAAGACATGGGACGGCGTTGAGAACCTGAACGCCGAAGCCTACCTCAAACCCGTCTCCGTTGCCCCCAAGATGTCGGAGGATGCTATCATGAAGAAGAAGTATGAACTCCTCCGCAAATTCGAGCGCCTCAATAAGTTGGGTGTCCCGATCCGCAAGCGGTTCACCATGGATTCTCCGCTGGACGAGATGGAGATGGAACTGGAGTTTGTGCGCAAGGAGAAGGCGATGGATTCCACCATCAAGCAGTTCTCTGAATGGTTTATCACAGGTATGTCTGCTCTGGAATGGGGATCCAAGAATGTCAACATGGTGAAGATGTTCGGTCTCCAGCTCGATGGTCTGTCCCAGTCCGCCCAGATGAACGTGGGTGATCTCGAAGAGGATTTCGAGGAGTTGTATGATCTGTATGGCGACCAGATGAGGATGCACCCCCTCGTGCGTATCCCCATGCGCACCTGTTTCATGGTCTACATGGTCCATCTCACTAACCAGATGGCAATGAAAGCTCCCGTCCCAAATATTCAAGAGATTCTGCGCCAGAACCCGGATATTGCTCGGCAGATGGCAGCGCAGGCGATGCAGGGACAGACGGAACAGTTTCGGCAGCAGGCGGCCCAGCAGCAACAGCGTGCGACCGTCCCCACATTCCCCTCCGCCCAAGGCTCCGGTTTTTCCGCCCCCGCCCCCGCCCCGGCGCAAATGCCAGCCTCCAATTTCGATAATCCTCTGGCCGGTCTGATGTCGTTCCTGGGCGGAGTCAATACTCCTCCCCCACCTCCTCCACAGACACGCACCATCCCCCTGAAGGCTCCGTCTCGTGAGATGAAGATGCCCTCTGCCTCTGGGATGGGAATCGGGGATATCCTCAACAAGATCAATAAGGAGGAAAAGAAGATTGTGGTCGGTAACTCCTCCCCTCTACCCCCCACCCAGGCAGCCTCCTTCGCCAACGGCTCCGGGAATACAGCCCCCATGACATTTGCCAGCGGCCCCCCGCCTCCCCAGCCAGCTCGTAAGTCGGTTCTGAAACGGTCGGGAGGGTCGGAACGTAAGTCCGCCAAGAATTCCGTAGTGATTAAACTATAATAGACTACACAAATGGATGGAGCAACAGGAGCTACGGGACCTACGGGAGTTGAAGAAGAGATTGTTGTGGACGCAACCGGACCCACTGGACTTTACCCTTACCCCTTTCCGAGTGCCACGGGATCTACGGGACCCACGGGACCCGTCTACATCGCCACGATCGATCAGTTAGTGACCCAGCAATCCCTCGCTCTCGCCCAGGAAGCAACGGATCGGGCATCTCTTCTTCCTCTCACCAATCCTGGATCTTATAATTTCACTCCCGCCCTTCAAGCATGGGCGTCCGATGGCTTCCCTGCTCTTGGATCCCTTGTGACAATCACTCTGACTCCTCCTTCTCCATGCTCGGACGGCACGACACGAACCGTGTATGAGTACGTGTGCTACCTCCTTGGCGGGAAAGATCTGGGTGCGGCCACTGTGGCATTGGACGCCCAGTTTCTCGGAATTACGATCGCTTATGTTCTCCAGGCAAACACTCTGCGGATCTGTGCGAGTCGGGATTAGGGTGGGTGTTTAGGGTGGGTTGGGTTTTAAGGTGAAAACTTTGCATATGCATGTGTGGACGGCAGAGAACTCTGCAGACCCCATTTCCAAGCAAGGTATCCTTCCACTTGTTGAGCCTGTGGTATTGTAAGTGCAGCATTGAAAATCATAAATTCGTACATTGTTCCACTATAAAAACCAGCAGTAGTCGTTGCGGATCCCAAATATCCCCAATTTATACTTGTATTCTCGCTTGTTGTCGGACTTGCTTGTGTGCCTACTTGTGATCCGTTGTATCGTAAAGCAAGACTTGTTCCAAATGTTCGTATATACGATGCTATAAATGTAGATGTTGGTGTTGCTGCTAGTGTGTATCTTCCTCTCGGATCATCATAATACTCCAAGCTACTCCCAGTATAGTTTGTTATGAAAGCTGGGGCAGATGATGCATAGTTTCGTCCAAAAAGGTATGCTTGGGAGGCAACGGTGGTCGTACAAACAATATATATTGTATGCGTTGATGCGTATGGAGTATTCAGAGTAAAGTAAATACCTGTATTTGGGAATACGACTCCAGATCCAGCACTTGTAGGTGAGCCAGTTGCTATAGCATCGCCTGCATTCCCACTCTTATCTCTCCACGTAGTCACAGTTGTTCCCGAACGAATCATACTTGTCGTATCCGCCCCATCCAACCACAACTGGCATCCAGAAATAGATTTGACTGTAAAATTGGTCGAAAAGGCGGGCAGGAGTTTTCCAGGGTGGCCTGTGGCAAGAGGTCCGAGGGAAAATCGCCATTTCCAGGTGAGGTACTGTTCCACTTGTTGACGTTGGGGGGTGGAGAGAGAGGTGTTGAAGACTATAATTTCACCAATGTTTCCGTTGAATAAATTAGTTTGTGGATTGAATTCGTTACCAATTCTAAAACGAGATATTGAAAAGTTTCCTGTTCCTGGTACAGTAATGTCTGTTACAGTTCCACCATTTTGATACATACCAACATTTCCGCTTGTCGCTATAGCGGAAAATATATACGGTGTATTGGCTACGACGGATATAGGGGTAGCCCCACCATTTCTGTATACTCCAAAACTTGTATTATATTGATACAGGGCAACTAGATATAAAGCACTTGTATAATCAAGTGCACTTGTAGCACCCAAACTTAAAATACGAGGTGAGCCGCCAGCCATAACTGTTGTAGATGAAGGTACACATACTACAAAATAAGTGATAGATGTGCCTGTTAATGAGATAGGGCCATCAAAGAAATATGTTGGGTTTGGTGTCGTACCAGCATTGGGTAATGAAATTCCTTGTGCTCCATTGATTAGGTTTTGAGTAAGTATTGGATTGGCAGACCCCGCCGATGTTGCTGTATTTCCGTTTCCACTCTTATCTCTCCACGAGGAGACACTGGATCCCGAACTGAACGTCATACTGCTTGTGTCCGCTCCATCTAACCATAGGGAACATCCAGGAATATCGGTAGGGTAGAAGGGGCGGTTGAAAGGGATGATGGAGCCAGTAGAGTACGGATGAGTGGCGGGTAAATTGGCCTTCAGTCCCCACTTGGCCGCCAAGTATCCTTCCACTTGTTGACGTTCGGAGGTGGTGAGAGCTGTGTTGAAAAGTATGATTTCTCCAAAAAATCCAGACCAGTTTTCGTTGTTAGGGGAAACAACACCAGCTTGTTCTCCGATCCCGTATTTTGTAATAGAAAAAGAAGTACTGTATGCACTTGTTGGTACCGTACCTGCAGAACCGTTGAACCACAAGGATGCAGTAGTTCCATTAAAATGAGTGACTGCTAGAAAAGGTATATCTTTTACTATAGGATTACTGGGTCTTCCTAGGAAATTAGGGTAGTCAAATGCTGCTATAGTGCTTGTATTATCTTGATTAAAAAGAGCAATAAGACCATTTGAAGCATAATCTGGATTGGTACCATTGGCTAAACTTACGAGTCGCTGATCCCTTCTCGGATTACGAAGATTTGGTAGCGTGACGTTTGTTGTAGCAACCGCAAAACAAGTGAGGGTTGTTCCAGATATAGGTACCGAACCACGAAAATAAGTACCAACCGCCGTAGATATAGCTTGTACACCATTTATAGCATTCTGAGTTAATGCAGGCGAACCTGTTGCGGTTGCATTATTTCCGTTCCCCGATTTATCCCTCCACGCAGTCACAGGAGACGTTCCAGTAATGGATGTCGTATCCGCCGCATCCAACCATAGTTGTAAACCCGGTATGGATTGTGGTGAGAACCCCCATACCGATTTTTGCGATGCGGCAGTTGCGAACGACATGCCGTGCTTCTTATTTAGTTTAGAACAGAATATACCCAGAAATCGTCGCTCCATTCACTCCTGACACACTCACCACGATCGTGGTATTGTTTGAGGGCGTCAGAATGAGAGGAGACGGCGGGGTAGAATTGTATGTGCTTGCGACTGTGACGCTCAAATACGACGAGGTCGCATTCCGGAGCGTCCAGAACAGTCCAGCTGTGGTCGGAAGTGTTCCTGGAAGTGAAAGATTCGCAAACCCTGAGTTTATGAGGTTGTAGTAGAACCCAGCCGATGCCGTAGTGAGGGTCAGCGATGTTCCCGAGACGGTAAACACATTCACAGTTGGAAAGAGGAGGTTCCCTAAGACTGTGGCGTTATTGGTTACGGTGAGAGCGCTCAGGGTCGTCGTTGCTCCAAAGGAAGCGTTGGCGGTTACGGTGAGAGCGCTCATGGTCGTTGTTGCTCCAAACGAGGCGTTGGCGGTTACGGTGAGAGCGCTCATGGTCGTTGTTGCTCCAAACGAGGCGTTGGCGGTTACGGTGAGAGCGCTAATTGTTGTCGTTGCTCCGAACGAAGCGTTGGCGGTTACGGTGAGAGCGCTCAGGGTGGTTATTCCAGTTGTTGTCAGGGCACCAGAGACGGTCACGTTACGTCCTGCTCCGGATGTCAACACAAGGTTTGACGTGGCCGAAATATGGATATTTGATGTGACAGTGCTGATAGATCCGTGCTGGACGAGGGTTAGTGCTCCAGTAAACACTGCGAGAATGAAAATACCTGAACCTCCGGTGCCGCCACTTGTAAACTGTTTGCCTCCGCCACCTCCGCCCGATCCGCTATTTGAACTAGCACTACTTCCTGCTGAATTACCATTGATACCACCATTTCCAGCACCGCCTCCTCCTCCTGAAGCTCCTGCACCATCTGTACCAGCTCCTCCGCCGCCTCCGTAAGTACTTCCAGTGACTGGAAACGTGATAGCAGATCCTCCTACACCACCTGCAGCTCCAGAGATTCCTACACTTCCAATACCTCCGCCACCACCTCCAAAAGTTCCGTTATCGGTACCATTTCCTCCCCTAAATCCCTGAGTCCCTGCCCCTCCCACTATAGTTGCCGGCGATGATAGTGTACCACCGCCACCACCACATCCACCTGCTATACCTGCGTTCCCCCCACCAGTACCGCCACCACCTCCACCTGCTGCCGAAATCGTGGTAATTCCAGATCCGCCAAAGGTTGTTGCAGTTCCATTACCTCCACTTGCGGCGAATGATGCTCCAGCACCTCCACCATTTCCTATCACAAGTGTATAGGGTTGGGTGCTTGTTAATGTGATTCCGCCTGATACAGAACTATTAAACTGAGCTGCACACGCAGTTACCCCCGCAATATTCGTCTGTAATCCACCAGCTCCACCGCCACCGCCGCCGCCATGAGGGGACTGCCCCCCACCTCCTCCACCTCCGCCACCAACCGCAAAGTAAAACGCACTCACATTTCCTATCGGAGTGATCGTACATGACGTTGTACAAGTAAAGTAAGTATACGCACCACATATTGTTGAAGGTGGTGTTGCTACGCTGAATGTTACAGGGGGTTCAGTCGTGAATGATGAGAATAACTCAGTTCCCACATTTGAAATATTACACGTATTCATGTTGAGAGCTCCAGTCATAGACGTTGCGTTAGTCACTGTCAGCGCACCAAGCGTTGCTGTTCCGGTGACTCCAGCGTTATTGGTTACGGTGAGAGCGCTCATGGTTGTGACACCCTGTAAGGATACACTGTTTGAGACCACCAACGCACTTGTCGTGAGTGTTCCGCTAGTATAATTGAAGGTCAATACCCCGGTGGCACCAGCAATCCCTGCCCTATTGAAAATAATCTGCGTATCCGATCCTGCGACCGGTCCCGTCATTCCCGTCGGCCCTGTTAATCCTGTAGGACCTGTAGGGCCTGTAGGACCCGATGGTCCTGTTTGTCCTGGCCCTCCCGGTGTTCCGCCTCCTCCGCTTCCGCTTCCGCCACCTCCACCACCAACCGTTCCTAATACGGTTGCTGTAGTACCAACAGCCGAGCCTCCTAACATCTGGTTGGTGGCCATGTCCTTGTATTATACTCCGCATTTTTGCCAACTGTTTTTATCGGGTCTAAACACAAGAAGATGAGCGGTCCTGTCATGCGCCCTGTTACCGGATTCCAAGACCGAACAACGTTCGGAGCCGTCTACCCCACAGAATCCATTCCCCGTGTGGTGAATGTGGATACTCGGTTCCGAGACAACCCAACAATTACAAACGCCGGGTTCTGTACCGTCCGTCTGCCACGGACATACAAGAACATTATATCTATGCGCCTCTCCAGCATTGAACTCCCGAATACATGGTACGATTTCTCCGCAACACTAGAAAACACAAATTTCACAGTGAGTGGAGTCCAATGTACGATCTCGGACGGCAATTACGATGGCACAAGTATGGCAGCTGCGATCACGGCATCTGTATCTTCTGCTGTTGGATTTTCGATGGGTGTTGGATTTAATACTGTGACCGGCAAGTGTACGTTATCAGCAGCCACCCCCTTCTCCCTCAATTTTACTCCTGCGGTTACCTCTGGAACCTGTTGTATAACTCGTGAGGCACTACTTCGGCCGTTTGATACAGGTCTGGGATCGTACCTTGGGTTCACATGTAACGCCTACTCCGGAGCTTCATCGTATACTGGCGAATCCATCACAAATATCTGGGCCAATACATACGTTCTCCTGAACCTGGAGAAGTATGAGGCTATCGACCAGGTATCCTTCAACGGAACAGGCATCCCCGCCTTCGCCAAGATCGTTGTGTCCGCTGGCAAGAATGATATCATTTACGACGACGGAGCCAACACTATCACCAATAAAGTTATTTTCCCTGAACCCGAGAACATCTCGGTCATCAAACTGAAACTCACTGACTGCTACGGTCGCCCCCTGAATCTCTACACCAATTTCTCGTTCACTATAGAGATGCAGGAAGTTGTCAGTTCCAAGCTGTATTCTGCCTACAAAGACAATCTTGCGAAGTAGTAAACAAAAATGCCGGACTACATTGCGACGATGGACGATCTTCTGCAGAACCAGACGACCGCTCATCAACAGGAAGACACTGACCGGGCAGGACTCCAGCCGTTTATCACCCCCACCGATTTCAGCGCTCCTTTATCCCGCTGGGCCAGCTCGGGATTCCAAAGCCCGTTCACGATCTTTGCCGTTCAGTTTACTGTCCCTGCTGTATGTTCCGACGGTGTCAAACGGACACCGTATGACTATATATGTTTCCTGCTCGGTCAGAGTTTGGACGCCCAACTTGAACTGTTTCAGGCAAAATTCCAGGGAATGAAGATTTCGTGCTTGGTGTCTGATACAACCTTGAGTGTTCGGGTATCCACACTCTAGCCAGTGTATAATAATCGATCATCCACCTTCATCGCCACACGACGAAGAAGGTGAATAGTCTCAAGATGAATGTCTACGAAATAAAACTACTCTACAAGAGTGCGAAGTTTATCTGAAGCGAATGAAAGGTTGACTGAGCACCTCCAGCACCTGTTCCCGTTGCGACGACGTAAAGACTCTCCTCTTCATACAGTTTGTGCGATAGTGCATAGTTAGACGTCCTTGTTGTTCCTCCCGCAGCAGACAGGGAAAGCGATACAAGAAGATTGCTTGCGACAATACTATTATGGTAAATATCTGCGGTCATTACGCCACTGTTGATAATCGGATTGTTTAGGTTTAAATAGGCACCGTGGAGGAGACAGTCCTGTTCTACAATAAACGGAACACTAAACGAAGAAGTTGTAATTGTGGTTGTGCTATTTTGCGTTCCAGGAGTTAGATAGTATGCAGTATTGAACTCGCCCGCACTCCAGGTTCCTGTGGGTTCGTAGAGAGTATACACTATATTGGTCGGGAGTTGTGCGGTCGTGAACCCCAGACCGTTCGCTGAATGATACTGGAGCCGAGTATACGACAAGATGATGACCGACGAGACATTTGTCTGTGAGATTTCGGCAAGGCTACAGTTGGTGAGAGCTGTTCCAGATGCGGAAATGAGAGACGCTCGCATATCTAGGTATCCTGCCGACACGGTCTCTTTTGCGATAAGTCGGGTCCCCGAACAGTTGGTCCCCACTAGGAAATTGTTCATATCACGCTCAGACACTCGGTTCTGGCCCGCTACCCTCACGCAACTCGCATACCCGCCAATCTGTCCGCTCGTATTAATATTGAGTGTGGCTCCCCGCATAGTATCTGCCGACGTCGGGACTTCGGGGGAAGGAATGTCCCCTCGGGTGAGAACGCCCACGACGTTTCCTCCAGGGTTGTAATTGCTCATATTGAGAACCAGTCCTCGTATTTTGGAGCTTACGACATTGGACCCTTCTATGTAGAACCCTACATACTCGGCTCCAGATGTTAGGGTTGAACTGCTGGTGAAGGTGAGGGTCACATCTTCAATACGACAATTAGAATTCATCGTCACCATTGTGAAGGAGGTCGTGGCGTTCAAGTACTGAATCTGGACCGACTGAGTCCCTGCTCCACGGATCGCTACACTGTTGGACAGCACGAGGGGACCGGTGAGAGTGTAGGTTCCAGGTCCTACCCATACGAGATTTCCTGTAGTGGCGGCGGATATAGCTGCGTTTACCGTCAGGAAGGGGTAGGTTCCCACCGCACCATACGTATCGTTTCCGTACACCGAGTCAACCCGAATCACGTTTCCGTAAGAAGCAGAGGGAGGAGTGGTCCAATACAGAGTGCTGGTCGCCGATGAGATCGTGAGAGATTGTCCAAGTGTGCCGAATGTCTGAGGGTAGGCGGCGCCGTTCACCCGAGACAGGGAGAGATTGTTCGAGATGATGGCAGCCGATAGAGTTGCGAGTCCGCTGATGGTCGCTGCATTCAACACGTTGAGCGATGAGACGGTGGTTGTTCCTCCTGAAATAGTTCCAGAGACAACTAGATTGTTGGAGACCGTGGCAGCAGAAAGGGTAAGGAGCCCGCTGATCGTCGCTGCATTCAACACGTTGAGCGATGAGACAGTGGTTGTTCCTCCTGAAATAGTTCCAGAGACAACTAGATTGTTGGTGATACGGGCCGCTGACACCGTCATGAGTCCAGACGAGTAAGTGAAAGTGAGGTTGGACGATGCTCCTCCGTTTCCTGACTGATTGAAGACGATCTGTGTATCGCTTCCTGGAGCAGTTCCGGGTGGTCCCTGAGGACCTGTAGCACCCGCAGGAGAAACTTGAGCTCCAGATGCGTTCGTGAACGTCACAGTTCCTGATACAGCTGTGATAGCTACGTCACCAAGGAAGATGGAGGATCCACCGACATACAGATGGTGCCATGGCTTGCTCGCTGATCCGAGATCATGGACGTTGGAGGTCGCAGGCAGGAAATCGCCTGACAGCGTTACCCCTGAAATTGTATTGTAGGAGAACCCAGAGGCACCGGCAACGGTTCCCGATCCTGTCGTATACAGCACTGATCCAGGAACGCCGCCCGCAAACGGAGTTGTTGTCCGGAAGAGTGGGCGGCGAGCGGCTACTGCGTATCCGTCAGTAAAGAGGGCACTGGAGATCGATGTCCAGTTCACTCCGTTCGTGCTCCGAGCAATCGTGGTGTTCGAGTCGCCCACTGCCGTCCACTGCAGTCCGTTCCATGCCACGCTCCAGCAGTCAAAGTTGAACGTCTGGCTGGGAGACAGCGTCCAGTTGAATGCGTCGTAACTGTAGGCGAGGCACAGACCGCTCGCACTCGTTCCACCCGCAACCCAGATGCTACCGTTCCACGCCACGGTATTTCCCCAGCTCTGGAAAGTGAAGGCCGACGCATCGACACCTGCCCAGTTGATTCCGTCCAACGAGTAGGCGATCGTAGATACCCCTTGGTTTCCTGTCGCCACCCACAGATTCCCGTTGTAAGCAATGGCCTGAACTCCGGCGTCCCCAAAAATCGCATTGGAGGGCTGGGCAGACCAGTTGATACCATCGTAACTCGTGGCAAACATGTTCGAGCCTCCGCCCACCGCTACCCAGTAAGAACCTCCCCACGCAACTCCGAACCCGCCATACGAGAAGATCAGGGAAGACGATGTATCTGCTGCTGTCCAGTTCATGCCGTCGTAGGAGTAGGCGATGGAACACTCGGCGGTTCCATCAGATCCACCTGTCGCAACCCACACATTTCCGTTCCATGCCACGCTCCAGGCGTAATCGGGGAACGGCGAGGACACTGCGCCCTGCCATGTCTTTCCGTCCGACGAATACGCTAGAGTATTCGATCCATTGCCGGCAGCTACCCACATAGTCCCGTTCCATCCGACTCCCCAGGCGTATCCCTGTCCGCTGATATTGTTGTTTCCAGTAAAGATATTGCTATCTGCTCCTACCCAGTTGCTTCCTTCGTAGGAATAAGCAATATCGTAAGTTCCGTATCCGGTAGCGACCATGAAGTTTTCCGTGGACACGACAACCACTCCCGTAGGACCCTGGATACCTTGGACTCCGGTAGCACCCCCCGGATCACCTTTGGGACCCTGGATACCACGAATACCTGTAGCTCCTACTGGACCAGACGGTCCTGTCAATCCACGTGGTCCCGTAGGTCCTGAAAGTCCTGTGACACCTGTGACACCGGCACCAGTGGGACCGGTAGCTCCCATGACTCCGGTAGCACCTCCTGCCGCATACAGCGCCCATTCTCCGGGATCTTCGGAAGGGTCTGTTTCCGTATTGGATGTTAGAGCAAGACTGACATACGTATTCTTGTTGAGGGAGGACACCACAATTGAATTGACAGGATACGATCCGATCGCCCACTCTCCGTAAACTGCGAAGACAGTTCCCTGTGGCCCCGTAGCACCTAGATCTCCCTGTGGTCCCGTCGGACCAGAAGGACCCTCGACACCGGTAGCACCTGCCCTCGCAAACAGAGACCATTCACTTAGGTCAAATGCTGGATCAGTGTAGTTCACTGTTGTCAACAAACTGATATAGGTGTTATTGTCCGAAGCGGATACAATCACGGTATTAGCAGAGTAGCTCGTCGGAATCCATACTCCGGAAAATGTCAGGACAGTTCCTTGGGGGCCAGTAACACCTGTTGGCCCTTGGACTCCAGTGGGTCCTAACAGTCCGGGCAACCCCTGTGCTCCTGTCCGTCCAAGCGAACCCTGAATACCCTGGGGTCCAACTATTCCCTGCGGACCCTGTACTCCAGTGGCTCCGGTCGCACCGCCCGGAGATCCCGGCTCACCCTGCGGACCTGTTGCACCCGTAGGACCACCAGAAGGACCTGTAGGACCCAGAATTGTTGTTCCTAGTTCCCATACTGGATTCGGAATCTCGTCTGGAACTCCAGAATACAGAATACCTGAATCAAAGTTTCCTACTGCCAGTATCTTTCCGTTCGGCGACAGGGCAACCGGCCGAGACCCACTTGCTCCTAAACTCGCCTGATTGTACCATGTCGTACCCGTGTTGGGGCTCACGTAGACGGCTCCATCGTATGCTGCTGCTATGAGAACATTGCCGCTCGCATTTGCGGCTACACCCGACCAATCCTGTAGCGGCAGACCTACATTCGTCCATGTTCCGGCTCCGTCCGTGCTAACGTAGACATACCCAGCACCGCCATACGATTGCGATGCGATAATCGCTGAAAGATTTGCGGAAACTGCCAGAGCTCCAATTCCTGACACTGAAACGCTTGACGTCCATGCTCCAAGTCCACCAGACGTGTTATAATACACGGTGCCGCCACTGGCCTCGGCAGCAATCACATACTGTGCGTTGGACGAACATGCGACCGACGTCCATCCCAGCGCCGACGAAATGTCGGGGAGCACCGCAAGATTACTTCCGTAATCGATTGACTGATATACGCCTCCTGAAGCTGTGACTGCAAACAGAATATCTCCCACGGCCGAGCAGGCGAGTCCGGACCATGCGTCTACCGTAGAACTTAGATCCGCACGCCACGTGCTTCCCGCATCCTCGGAGATGAAGATAGTAGACCCTCCCTCTGCTACGTATAGAATTTCACCGTCCTCTGACCCTGTCACCGCCTTCCAGGACGCATTTGAGAAGTTGCTGTTGGATGCCAGTGTGGTAATTCCATCCGATATGGTTCCATTGTAGACGTTCCCCGTATCGGCAACAGCCCAGATCGTCTGTCCCGCATTTGCCAGGAATACTGACGACCAGGACGCCGATACGCCAAAGGACACCGACCACGTGACAGACGCATAACTTGTTGTGAATGTCTGTGCCAACTTGGGTCCCCACAGATTTCCGTTGGTGACATCGACATACGAGTCTCCGATGATCCCTGTATTGGAGGTCGGTGCACCCGTCCCCGACCGGATGGAGACAGCCTTCATCCCAAATTCATAGTTCCAGATCGGGGTCGGGACCTGAGAGGGTACACCGGCATAAATGTATCCGGGACCGTTATTCGTAGCAAGGAACCCTGTTCCGTCTGGGAATGCACGAGTTGAAGTCCATGATCCGGTGTTGACAAGGGGCTGAGTTATCCACGTAATACCTCCATCTGAACTTACCAGCACATCAGTAGGACCGTTTGCAGCAACAATATATTGCCCGTTTGAAGAGCATCCAATTGAGCTGAGAGGACCATAGACATCGACGACATTCCACGTCGTACCCTGGGTCCGACTAATTGCAAGTCCCGCTGTTCCTACCGCCAGAAGTAGCCCCGAACCGTCGGCCGAGCATGCAGCCCCATACCAAGCAGTGCCTACTCCCGTCGCTAGACTCGCATCAACCCACGTAGATCCAGCATTAGAGCTCACATAGACCGACCCGCCACTTCCACTCGATAGAACAGTCTGTCCCAGGATCATCACCTGACCGTTTGACGAGCACGCTGCACGGAACCCCTGCTGTCCAGCAACAAGCAAACTGGGGTCTGTAATCGCCGTCCAATTCGAGGCATTGCTGGTAATATACACTCCAAAATCAGGAGCAGTTCCACCCTGAGGACCCACTGTAGCAATCGCAGTCAGGCCATCCGAGGAACATGCGATTGTGTCCCAGTATCCTGTCGGAGCATCTGTGGGCGCCCAATTACTTCCCGCATCCAGCGAAAAATAGATGGGACCGGGTCCATTGCCACCAACGTAGACTACTGACCGATCTGTCGATGTAGCAACAGAAACCCACGGACCGAAGGTTCCATCCGGCTGATTGGTTAGAAGCGTGCTTGTCGGGACTCCGCCGGATACGCTTACGGAAAATACAAACGTATTATTGACAGCATATCCATTGCTCCCAGCCGTCACATCAAACCACGATGTCAGAGTATTGGAGTCATACGCCCAGCTGATAGTTCCATAGCTTGGCGTGTTGGAGACAGTTAGAGGACCATAGAGACCGCCCTCAGACAAATCAATGTAGGTATCGCCAATAGTTGTGATGGTTGTCGGAGCACCATACCCTGTGCGAACACTGGTTCCGTCATTTCCAACAACTCCAGTTGCACCCTGAATACCAGCCGGTCCCTGTGCTCCCGTCAGACCAGTCGGCCCGACTAGACCTGTAACACCCTGGACGCTTGCCACAAACGGCCACGGACTGGCATTGACAAACACTGATCCAGGGTTCCCGCTCATATCAGTTCGAAGAACGGCGACTCCTCGAATACCATTGGATGACAGAGCCAAAGACCCCCATGCTCCAGCCGGAGAATCTGTCTCAAGAGTCCAGGTAGTTCCTCCGTCAAAACTCAGGTATATTCCTCCATCCGTGCCCGCCGCCGCAATGACTGCTCCGTCGGCTGATACCGCTACCGAATTTCCAGTTTGTGATGTGATATTCCACGTCGTGCCGTAATCTGTGCTTATATACACGTATCCGGACGAAACAGACTCGGCGGCCACAATAAGAGTTCCTGTGCTATTCATGGCTACTGAGTTCCATCCCAACTGCGGACCAGCATTTATCCATGTCACGCCCGAATCAGAACTCGTCCAGATCTGTCCTGTGAACCCTGTGTCATCAACTGTCTGGGTAGCAGATAAAACCGTTCCGTCGGCAGATACAGCTGCCGACGACCATACTCCTGTAATCGTTCCGGCGGGAACTCCCCACGCTCCTCCGCTGTTTACACTAAGAAACAAGCTTCCGTACCCTCCATCCTGCTGGATCCCCTGGGTAGCCAAAACAACAACTGCATCTGACGAGCACGCAATGGACGTCCAGTTTCCGTATGCGGTTGTCGGGCTCCAGACCCCGGATGAATACTGATAAATGTAATGTGGGTTTCCGTTCACGTCGGTCGTAGGAGCTGCATACAGAATCGTTCCATCGGCGGATGATGCAACACCACCCCAGTTTCCAGCGAGATCTTGAGGGGCGAGCGACCAAATAGTATTGGAGTATGATCCAATAAACACATCTCCAGGACTCTGTGCGGCGACTATAGTTGATCCACTTGCATCTGTTGCAACAGATACCCACGAACCAGATATGCTCGCAGGAGACCACTGATATTGCGAATTACTAATCACATTGTAGGTTAGGGTCGTCGCCGATTTGGGACCATAGATAAGACTAGAGTTGATATCAAAATAGCTGTCTCCGGGAACACCCAACTTGTAGTTTGGAAGTTCGTTCTCCGCAATGAACTGTGTGCCTGTAAGACCCGTGGCTCCAACCGGACCAGTGGCTCCAGACTCTCCAACAACACCAACAGGGCCAATTAGACCAGGCTGGCCTTCGGGTCCCGTGGCTCCGATCAAACTTGTGACAGGGGCAGCACCGCCAATCACCTGAATCTCGAACCAAGGATAGGTTCCAGGACCACCCTGCTCGAAGTCGCCGTTTCCTCCTAGAAACCAGATAATACCGGAATTCTCCTTGACAGCCGTGAGACGGAAATCGATGAGTGTAGTTGATGTGACCGTAATGATAGCCTCTGCTGGCGATCCGCTGCTTCCGTTCTGTCCGAGGATACCAGTATAGGACGTCTGTGCGGACCCCACCGTCGTTCCTTCCGTCTGATTAAACCACTGGAAAGACGCAGCGGGTGTTCCGCTCACAACCACCCACGTAGGAACGCATGCCACCAGACGATATGTTGTGCTTCCGTTTGCGCCAGGGCTTAGTTCGAATACACCATTACTTACCGATACGATCCCTGTGCCATACTGCGCATCTGTTGTATCGAACGGAACAATGGATCCCGGGACCGGATACTGACCTTCACCACGTGAGGCGGCGAATGAGAGCGATCCACGCACGAAGCTAGCTACTACACCGATACCTTGAAGACCCGAAGGACCCTGAAGACCACGTAGAACTGTTCCACACAGAGGGAGGACACGGCGTGATGCTACCTGTGTTCCAATAGTGTCGAAGTTCAGACCAGATCCCGGAATCCATGTGATCGCATCCGAACTATACACGAATGTCGCTTCTCCTTCCTCCCCAAATCCACGACTTGTGACAATCCAGTTCGTCCCATTCCAGGAAATCGTTGTTGGCTGGTCGGCAAGACGGGATGTGAGAGTGGAAATCTTCGACCAAGACGATCCATCCGAACTCTTATACACTCCCAGATCACTTCCAATCAATATCCAGTACGTACCATTCCACGCAAAAGAATACGCTGATGATCCTGGGACATCGTATGTAATTGTCACAGTGTTCCAGTCAATACCGTTTGTGCTGCGAATAACACGAGGTATTGACGGAGAATCTGTTCCAGTCGCAAGCCATACGAGTCCGTTATTCGCAATGCTCGTTCCGCTCTCCGTGAACGATGAGATTGGAGTCCATGTAACACCATCCGTGCTGCGATACATCTTGTTGGTCCCGGATCCAACTGCTACAAATGTCGATCCGTCCGACGCAACAGCAGCACCATACCCTCCAGCTCCCGTGAACGTAGATGGAACACCCGTCCACGTATGGGCGTCAGAACTGTACCAAATACAGTTGTAAGGTGAAATGGGATCGTTACCTACCGCCGCCCACTTTGATCCGTTCCATGCGACTCCGTTCATACTGACACGTACATCGGGGGGACTTGCTGGGGTATACCACGAATGCCCGTCAGAGCTGATAACTACAGTGTTGCTATCGCCAGATCCAACAGCGACCCACGTAGATCCGTTCCACGCAACTGCTGTTCCCGTTGGTGGTAAAGCACCGGTGGCCGCACCCCAGCTGCTACCATTCGTACTCCAAAGAATCGATGTTGCGCCAGTTCCTACTGCAACCACAAAATTCTCGGTAACATCATCTCCAGGTAATGCCGAGACTCCACCGCTCGTATTCGCCACTAGAAACCCGTTCGAATCGACACCGATTGAGGTTTTGCCAATGTAAATGGTATTGGGTCCAAAGTGAGCGGATCGAAAGCGGGCATCCGGCGAACCCAGATCAAACTCTTCGTGTACGGATGGCATAAGGTGTCCTAAAACAGGGATCTGTGAACATCCTGTACTCGGTGCTACGGGTACAGGAGGACGGCCGGGCCCGGACATCTTTATTATAGATGGATCATACAAAATCGTCGTAAAGTAAACTGGAAATTAAATTACGTTGTCCCGATCGTCGGCTCACGCATATCGTAAGCCGGATTTTGGACGGAAGCAGGAACCCCCGACATTACTCGGAGAAACCCAAATGGACCATTTGTTTCATTCAACTTACTTACCGACGGGCGAATGCTCCTTGGTAGAAGTCCCATGGGACTCTTTTCATTCAGGAGTCCGTCAACTAGAACGGTAAAGACAGCAGTCAGGACCAGCGAGATAATGATATCACGAGTTCCGACAAACACCACAGCAAAAATGAGGACCTGGCGCAGGATAGAGTTTGTGAGATACTCTTTCTGAGTTTCGGATAAATCAATCGTGATAAACCGACTTCCGATATTCAGAAAAATCATCATGAGTCCCACAAAGAGTTTGCTGCCATTGAGAGATTCAAGGAGCATATTATTCATCTATGACATTAAAAGGGGGCGGCATTCATGAGGCTGAACTTCTCGCTACCGGTGGACTCCTTCTTGTCAGCCACCTTATCCCCCGCCGGCTCTACAGTCTTCTCTGCCGAATCACCCGATTTTGTGGTTGCCTTCTTGGTACCAGCCATCGCAGCCATCTTCGACAGATCCTTGGCAGCATCCAGAGTCGGGTTTGCCTCTTTCTTGTCCTCTTCTAGTCCCTCCTTCCCCTTCTTCTTATCCTTCTTCGACATGGTCTTGTCATCACGCTTACCAGCATACTCACGCACCGGCGTCGAGAGGACAACCGCCAAGGCAGCAACGACTGCTACAAGCAGGGATACAGACGCACCTACATAGATAACCGCACCCAGAGCAGCGAGTTGAGCAACGGGGGACGCAAGGATGTTCGACACCGCTGTCGGCGCAGGGCGAGTGAAAAACACAATATACAGAACGAGAAATCCAGATACAATATACTGGAGAGTCTTGGAGAGGGCCATTATTACTTTATCCCTGATTTTTTCTACATGTGAAACTACAATGGCATCGTATGCATCCTTAGACGAAGCATTCGGAGGATCCTACGGTCAGAAGGGAAAAATCAAGGATGCCGACAAGGTCTATAATTCCCCTACTCGCCGCACTGAGGCTGCGCTGGCCGACAACGCAGATGCAATTAAATCCCTAACACGCACTTTACCCATTCTGGCAAACGACGAAGACGGGACAAATAACTATTCGCCCGCTCGTATCACCGGAACACGGTCGGGGAATAATCAGATCGAGCCGTTCAGTGTTCGTGATTACAAGGCTCCTCCCATCCCGGGGTCGTATGGATTTGCTTACTCGCCGCCCGAACCGGCGAGCGATACTCGTGGAGATTGGGATGCTCGCATCGATCGCCTCATGCGAAAAATTGAGCGGAGTAATTCAGGAGGAGAGACGTCTACTCACGATCTCCTTCTTTACATTTTTACGGGCGTATTCATGCTCTTTGTTCTGGATACATTCGTCCAGATCGGCAAGCGGTCTAAGTAGACTCGCCGCCGACAGACCACTGTTCGACATCATACGGCCAGTTGTAGAGCACACTCTCTACAACTTGCACGAGCTTCGTGTACGTCTGGCTACCCACCAGAACGTCCGAACGTGAGACCATCACCACGGGGTAGCAGGGAAGATCGAACTGGAGGAACTCAAACCGTTCATCGTCCACCTTCAGCAGGTGGAAGATGTTCTCGAGATACTCCAGAACATCGCTACGACAGCAGAGGAACATCGTAGAATTCGTCTGCGAGAACGCAGACTTGTGATTGATGCGCCAGTCGTTGTGCGTACCCTTGCTGATGGTGAAGATCTCGTCCTTCAGGGAGTTGGCATTGTCACGGATGATACGGATCTGGACGACGGCAGGCATTTTACTTGGTTTGGTATGCTTAGTCCTAAACCTAAAAAACTGGTGATCCGTTTTGACTGGTTTAGAACTATCAACCCCCTACAATACATAATAAGATGGACTCACTTATTTTGTATAAACCACCCCAACAACTTGTTCGTATTGGGTCTCAGTATGGAGATGGGGGTTACATGGTATGCGATCTTCCCGGATCATACGACGTTATTCTTGCTTGCGGAGTATCCAGTAATATCGATTTTGAAATTGATTTTTGTCATCGATACCCTGGTCTCAAGTGTTTTGCGTTTGATGGAACAGTGGATTCCCTGCCGACGACTGCTGAAAAAGTTAAGTTTGTAAAGCAGAATGTCGGAAATGGAACCGATGGAACTACGAATCTCAAGGAATACATTGGCGAGCATGAAAATGTATTTCTAAAGATGGATATTGAAGGTCACGAGTTTCGAGTATTTCCAGAACTTTCAGATGTAATGAATCAGATCAAACAAATTGTTGTGGAAATACATTCTCCCGGTGATATCCAACTCCATCCTACATATTTCAAGGGTCTCTCTGATATTACTCATCCAGTCATGTTTGATATGCTCTCGATGATTAATAAGACACACACCCTTGTCCACGTTCATCCAAACAATGGATGTGAAGTCCATCATTATGAAGGTACCCTCCTTCCAAACGTGTTTGAATGTACCTTTGTTCGCAATGAGTTTGTAACCATCAAAGTTAAAAATTTGTTGCCTTTGCCTAAGAGTTTTGATGTACCAAACGTTCCTGATAAACCTATTGTATCCTTTACTGAGTATCCCTTCCGAAATACTGGAGGATCATCATGAAGAACTTCATGAAGTCCCGGGCCTTGGTAGAATTGGTAGCCCGGATATACTCGCCGAACTCCTCGATATGTTGAGACTCCTCGTCAAACTTAATACTCTCTACGATTTCGTCCACCCGCTGGCGAAATACAGAATCGTAGACATTATAGTGATTGTAATCGATGAACCTATCTGCCAGGAGTTCCACGAACCCCTTGAGTTCATCTAGGCGTTCTTCGGGAGGAGGTAGGGGACGAGGGGCGATGCGTCTGCGTGATGATGATGATACGTTAAGGTCTGTCATGAGTTGTTCGAGTTGGGTTGTCATGGTTTAGGGGCGGACACTATCCGTTTTCTAGATCCTAAACCGATCCGTTTTCATTCTTAGACGAGGGTTCCCACGACCCACACTGTAGCCGCAGCCGACGCCTGGGCCGCAAGGTAGATCATAAACATGCTCGTCGACATCTTGCCCGCAAGGTAGGCCCAGATAGAAATACCCGGGTTGAAATGGGCGAACGACATCTTACCCACAGCCGCAATCGCAAACGCTAAGGCAGCTATCACGTAGAGGGGATTGCCACTGAATGCTACCGTGCCATAAAAAAGCAGGGAACCCAGATACTCCGCATAAAACTCGTACATCTAGTTTATACTTCTATCCACAAAAAACGAATGACCTGTAACAAATACAGGTGGACGGCATGACGTCTTCGGTTTCTGGATTTCTGATTTCAGATGAGTGGATTAGTAAATATTCTACTTATGCAGGTGGTTACACAAAACAACAGTTGAATCTGTTGGGTATTGAGTGGCCACCAATAACTGGGTGGAAAAGTAAAGTTATAGGGAAACACATAGATTTCACGACTGTAGAAGAGTTTGAAGCAATTTCGAAGAAATCATATGAAGGGCAACCAGGCGTGAAATCATCTATCACACGCAACGGCTATAAAGTCCCCAAGTCATCCATAGATGATCTAGACTCCCTGCGGAAACAACTCACTGTTAAACCGTATATCCCCTCCGTCTTTGTGAATCCTCGCTATGTCAAGAAATACACCGTGTTCGGAGAAACTGAGAGTTTCCTCTACGTCCCTAAACAGTTCGGGATTTCTCGGTGGGGTCCTGTCCCTCTCGATATCACATCCACCTCGTCTGATCGCTGGACCTTTGCTGGATCTATCCGCCCCGCCCAAGTGGAGGTTGTCGACGCATACCTGAAACCAGAACCGCATGATGGTATGATCTGTCTCCAGACCGGCGGAGGCAAGACTGTGTGTGCCCTCTACATCGCCTCCCAATTGAAAGTGAAGACCCTGATTGTGGTCCACAACACGTTTCTCAAAGATCAGTGGGAAGACCGGATCAAAGCCTTCCTCCCTGGCGTTACGATCGGACATCTCCAAGGTGAAACAGCGGACGTTGAAGGAAAGGATATTGTGATTGCGATGATCCAGTCTATTTCGATGAAAGAGTATCCCAAAGAAGTATTTCGGGGTTTCGGTCTCACTGTGATTGATGAATGCCACCACATTGCGTCGGAAGTATTCGTCCAAGCCTTCCAAAAAATTACCTCCAAACACATGTTGGGTCTATCTGCTACCCCCGACCGCAAAGACGGTCTGATGTATGTCATTGAATGGTTTCTTGGCCCAATCCTCTACCGCTCTGAATCCGGCGATAAAGTGGACGAAGCGGTCCACGTGGAAATGTTTAAGCACGAACCCACTGATGTGGAGTTCAACAGAATGCTTTACAATAACCAAGGAGTCATGAATGTAGCAGGAATGGTGAATAAACTCGCCGAGTTTGTTCCTCGGACCGATATGCTCGTCAAGATTATCAATGATATTCTTGACCAAGATCCTGGTCGTCAGCTCCTTGTTCTTTCCGACAGAGTTCAGCATTGCAAGGATATATGTGCGAAACTCAACCCTGAAATCGCCGCTATTCTGTCCCAAGGTGTAGCTGCTTCTAAACGTGCCGAATTCTGTGCGTCCAAGCGTGTCTTGATCGCAACGTATTCCATGTGCAAAGAAGGCTTTGATGTTGCCACCCTGAACACACTTGTGATGGCTACGCCCCGCCCCGATATCGACCAGATTGTTGGACGTATTATGAGGACAGAACGAAGTGCACGAACCGTTCACCCTCTCATTGTTGACATTGTGGATTCAACCTTCCGCCGACAATTCCAGGCTCGTCTAAAACTTTATCGGGACCGCAACTATGTGGTGGACGAAATGGAAATCTAGTGAGTATATAAGACACGAATGAACAACGATTGGATGAAAAAGGTTCCCGAAGGAATTGCGCAGCCTCAGGCGCTCGCTCGACCGACCGCAAAGCGTTTTGCTCCGCCCGGTTGGGCTCCTTCAGACCGCAAGCTTGGTTTTTTCACTGCCAAGCGTGCCCGTGACGTGCCACCCGCCGGTCCTCCGAAACCCAAATACTACGACCCAACCGGCCGTAAACTTCAGACTAGCCCGTCTGCGTTTCCCATCAATATTGATTCGGTTGTATCCAATCCCCTGCGCCGAACAGTAAAGGCAGGTCGTCGTCGGTACCATCGCAAGGGAACACGCCATGGCCGAAAACTACGCCGATAGTATAATAAGAACAAGCAGAATGCCAGCCTATGATCGCCCCCAACGTCAGAGTGTGAAAGCTATGAGCAAGACAGAGGCTGCAGTTGCTGATGAGAAGCGAAACGCAGAGTTAATGAAAACTCGCCGCAATGCAAACGCTCTCGCTGCTACCAATAAGCGGCAGGCCAAAGAAACAATGGAGGGCTTGTCCGATCAGTTCTCGAACATGTCCATTGCCGGGCGGAGGCGGCGTGGGCGTGGTCGTGGTCGCATTACACGCCGAAGGGCCCGGCGTAATCCTCGAGCATAAGTAGGCGATAGTCCTCACTTGCAGTATTGAGGAAAAATCGAGCATTGTGCATCCAGTCGTTAAGAATATACTTTTCCTGAATCAGAAGCTTGACTCCGTAAGGATGTGCGATCTTATCTGAATTCGCAAACTCAATATGATCATCAAGGTTCCAAGAATACCGGCTCACCAGAAGACGTAGATTCTTTGTGATATTGAACCCTGCATCTGCTTCGGCTCGAACAATGAACCTGCGTGTATGATTAATGAAAAAGTCGGTCATTTAGATGGGTAGACCCACACTGTTAAAACCATAGTTAGAAGAAGGAGAGAACTGAAGTAAGCCTGGAACATCTCACGATTTTCCCGGTTTATTTCCACGCCCGCAATAGTGAGGAAGGGATCTAGAATTGTCACGTTTTGTCCGTGGTAGTATCGTTCTAGACGAGTAAAGGGGCATCCGTATCCAGATACGTGGAACAGGAATACTGGGACAAACAGAAGGATTAAAATACGTCGTAGTCCAGGACGCACAATGAATGCAGCCAGGAATAAAACAAAGACAAATTCATGTAAAGAAAATAGAACCCATCCCAGGTTCATCAGATACTTACTTACTTACTTGGAGAGAATAGAACGGGCACACAGAATGTAGAGGAACAGGGCATTGATGACCGGAATCGCAAAGGCCAGGACGCTACGAATGAGGAGACCCCAGCCCGTACGGCCTTTGGAGGCCACAATCACATAGACATCTGAAAGCACTACAAATCCAGCCAGGAGGGCTACTAGACCGAACATAATATAGAAATAACGGCAGACGTTCGAGCTCGTAATGCTTTTCATCCATGCAGGTTCACCAGAAGGTAGGAGGTCCATGTTTGTTTGTTTGTTTATACATCAGACTTAATCTTCATAAGTTGCTCCTTCCTCGGCTTCTTCTCCCCCTGCTGTCCTAGCCCGCCGATCCCCGTAATCTCCGTAATCTACTTCCAGTTCCTGTTCTCCAGCCTGCCGAGTCTCTCCATCTGCTCCCAGATCCCGCTCGGCATTCAGTCCTTCCTCTGGAATATCCCCCGGATCTTCTGGAGGATTGGGAGCAACAAGGGGATCATCTGTCGGTGGCTGGGCGTCTCCGTCCACTCTCTGCTGCAGTTCCCGCATAAACGCCTCACGATCATCTTTGGTAATGAGATACGGTGCCAGACCAAGATCAATGAGTTTTGTAGTGATATCACGCAGAGCATCGGGTAGACGACGTAGACGAAGACGGAACTCGTCACGTTCACGAGCCTTGTGTGCGTCCACAGCTTTCCGGTTCTCAGCAGCAGTCGAGGTCAGTGACCGAACTGTCATATCTACCTTATACGATCTCTCAAACTGTGTCAAAACCGCCTGATTTCCTGACAATTTCTGACCCAGTTCAAAAATGTATCCTTTATAGAGATCTCGCAGAAGCGATGGATCTCCTTCTGACATCGTAACTACTTCACGCACCTCTGAGATGTACTCCCTCATCTCTACTCCTGCCACCGTCTCTTCTGCTACAATATTCAGGGACCGCAAAAGAAGATTCAGTAAAACACCCGGATTTTCCTGGTTTTTCGCATCCCCTGCCAACTTGGTAGTGTCGCTCTTAAGTTTCAGTCGTCGGGCCACCTCAGCTTTTACGACTGGAACACCCTCGGGAGCGGCAAGGGGCAGGACTTGACGGCTCTTTCTCGAGGGTTTTAGCGTATCCGTAATCACAAATGGTTCCTGATTGAATGAGAACCGTGTTGTTGGCATAATCCAGGGAGTATTCACCATACACGTATACCGCAATTCAGGTCCGGTCATCACAGATTCGGTAGGCAGGAGGTAGGCCACCGATTTCTTTGGGAGAACTGGTGATGGAACAAAGGACTGAACGGGTATGTATCCCACTGCTACCGCATCCAGATTATCCTTTGAGTCAGCCAGCTGTGTTCCAAACTCTTTTGCGAACTGTCCCTTGAGTGACGATAAGACAACCCGCCGTGTTGCTTTCTTATCGTTCAAGAGTGTCCGCAGGAACACGACCGACGATCCCCGGAATGTAGATGGATACGATTCAAAGGTTTGGATTAAGGCATTTAGTAGAGAATCCACTAGCGGGGAATCGTTGATGTCATCTGTATCCCTCGGGAATCCACGGAGAACTAGAGGCTTTGATCCAAATGATCGACGAGGAATTAGTTGCGGTCGGTGTGTCTGTAGAACTAGGACAATCGCATTAAATCCAAAGATCGAGAGAGCCATATCGACATCTGCCGTCTGTTTGGCAGATAACTTCTTTCCAGCTAGTTTGGCTCTTAGCTTCTCCGATTCCCGGCGCACGTAATCGAGATAGACTTTCAGTTGTCCGTCCTCTGGAATCACTTGGATCAGTGAGAGAAGGAGATACATAATATCTTCCCCTGGATTATTGGTATTGAAGACTGCTTGAAGTCCTTTCAGCGATTCCGAAAATGTCATGTGCTCCTTCCCTTTTTCTCCTCCTCCTTCAATCCGGTCATGACGATTGATGATCCGTCCCTGTTCGTCAAACTGGTCCTGTGCCTCAATTACTTCCGAGACCCGTTCACCTGAATATTGGCACACATAGTATCCAGCTTCACGGACACACCACTTTTTTAGGAAAGCTTGGGGATCCTTCGCATACGATCCACGCAGAATCTCCAGTTCGTGCTCGCATACTAGGAACGCACCCGTATCCTTGTCAAGATATGTGTGGTTCTCTAATGGAGCATTTTTCACCAGTGCCTCAATCTCATACACCTGATCTTCCGGCGTCTTTGTTTCATCGTCCAGGATCGACACAATCATCAGACGTGTTTCATTGTGTGATTGAGCGGGTGCAGCTGGAACCACTTTCTCAAATGCAGGCCTATAATAATCCTTGAACTTCTGGAGCGTCTGCTGATGTTCTTTGAGTATCTGTTCGTTGGTTCCTGGCGTCCATGGACTCTTATCCGCATACGGCGCATCCGACCGCTCATTGTGAACGAACGACATCGGGAAACAACCATGACCCGGCTTGTAATCTGTCTTTGAGACTTTATCGGGACACGATTTACCAGGATGACCCGGGGCTCCACACGAAGCACATTTGGGCGCACGGTAAATTCCCCGTGTGAGGAAATCGTCAAAGCTCGTAATTTCCGGAGGCAGGCAGTCGTCCGCCGTTCCTTCAATCACTCCAGATTCGGGGAATACCACAGGAGGAGGGATAGCAGCAATACCTACATCTCCAGCCTGCGATAGAAGCATACGAGCCACCAACGTTCCGCCATCCACCTGCGAATTCAGCCACTTACGAGACGAAAGAGCAGGATACCATGCGGTCTTATACGCCTCCAAAATATTCTTTGATGGCGCATCCGTCTGTCCTTCTGGAAATGTGAGGTCCTGTGGTGGAGGCATTTCGTCGACTGCTGCTTCCGGCGGAAACTTTGTGGTCCACAGTTTATCGGGGACATCACGTAGATTTATGTCGTAAAGTTTGAGATACCGAAGACCTTCTGTATACGGTTTCTGCGTTTCAGGAACCGCATGGGTAAAAATAGCTTCCATGGTTGGCAGGAGTTCGGGCAGAGGTTCTGTGGAATCAATGACTACCGGATCCGGGTGAACCGAGAGAAAAGGGTGGTCGGCCAGAGGAGCAGGAGGAGCAATTGGCGGGTTGTCAACCACGTAATTTGTGAATTTTGCTACGTCTTGTGTTTCTTCACGGTGTACATAGGCTGTCGTATACGTTCCATCTTCGTGGTAGTTGATCTTTGTATACGGAAACCGATCTAGAAACTTGTGATTTTCAATTTGTGTGACTCCGTTCTTGTATACAGGGACACCGTCTCCGGCCGCATAATACACTGCCGATTTTGGTAGGGAGTCTAGGAGCACGAGGTAGTAATTGGGACTACGGAGGGAACCGTCGGTGAAGAGGGGAGACCATTTCTGGTTCCAGGTGTATGCTGTATACTGTAGCGGATTCGTGTTCTTATAGTGAACCCATGGAAGCGTAGAGGGACGAACATAGGCTTGATGAGTATACCCTTCCGCCGTCTCTTCAATGACTCGCTTATGTAGAACAGTGAAGGAATCAACTTCATACTCCGCCTTCCGAATAGCAGCCTTGGCAATTCGACCCGTTTGCGGCAGGAGCTTCTCGATGAAATCAGACGCCTGCTCTTCATAGGTGAAAAAGCGAATCGCTTCCGGTCGCTGAACCTCTTCTTCAAATTCAAATTCTTCGACGATTTGGTATTCGGATGTTTGGAATACCAGTTCTTCGGCTGACGCCATCCTATGCTTACTTATCAATACTAGAAATTGTCTGGTCGCACAACTCCACAATCGTCCGACCAATCGTTTCCAGAACTTCTTCGGGCGTCTTTGTCGTCTCAAATCGGAACTTCATGTCAGGGCGCAGTGGGTGCGGAACACAGTAAGAGACAACACGACACAGGTCTGGGATAGTATACCCTACAATCTGTGCGAGTGCTCCAATCGTATGCCCTTCGACCACAGAGACGACATTGTAAACATTGGGCTCCTGCTCCCGCACAATATTCTCTTTACCCGCCTTCACCCATCCAATCGTTCGTGTCCTGAGAATCGTGAGAGCTTCACGCAGCAGGTCACGAGCAGGAACAACGCCAATACTCTCCACTGTGAAATCAAACCAGTCCTGCTGTCCCTTTTCGTTGCGGTGTACTACACGCTGCCTGTGAAACACATCGAACGTCGCCTTGTCGGGGTGCTCTTCACGCAGGAGAGCGGCCTTTTCTTCGTCGACATGGATATTGTAGGTTGCTACACAGACATGCGACGCCCGAGGATTAATCGTGAGCCGAGCAGTTAGGTGGACGGCCTCTCCGGTATTCAGCTTCATGAAATAGAGCGGCGTCCCAAGATCCCGCCCCTTCATCAGGATATCTGACCGTGAACCGCTCACAACGAAATCGTTGGTTGTCAACAGCGTAGGTTCTGTGACACCAGGAAACCGGAGTTCAATGCGGGTATCACGAATCACATCCTCTTCCGTCGGCCGGACGTTGACTGGTAGCATCTCCGTCCGGTGCCGCATCAGTTCATGGGGCATCAGAGTCGTGTTCTCCAGAATCTGGACGTCCGTGATTTCCACTACTGGCATTTCATTGAGGAGGATACGACGAATCGCATTCACAAACTGGATAGGGACGCCACGAATCTGGAATGTCATACCGAACCCGCCATACTGAGTCGACTTAACAGGAATCATGATACCCTGTTGTTGAATTGCTTCTGTCATCTCTCGTTATTGAAGTATTCGTTTTTATCTAGATGAAATTTAATGTCTACAAACGCCTACGTCCCTGTTCTCTTCTACAGCGACAAGTGTCCGAACTGTAAGGAGGTTGTAGGAACGATCCAGGCTCTCAACAAAGCCTCTCTCTTCCGCTTCGTCGACGTTCTCACCACGCCCCCCCAATTTCTCCCCCCCAATCTCAAGAGTGTTCCTACCCTCCTTTTTCCACAGAGCAAGCAGATGCTGGTCGGAAAGTCCAATATCTTCGCCCATCTTTCCAAGCCGGTAGAGAGTCGCCGTGAGATTCCCACTCCCCGTGCCCCCCCAACCCAGCCCGCCGAACCTATGTTCTGGTCCTTCAGTGAATCGGGGATGTCAAGTGGATTCTCAAGCTTTGACGGTCAGACCAAGGTCGCCGAAGATCAGCTCCGATACTCGTTTCTCGACGGCGAGATCAAGACGTCAGGACAGGAAGTCATTAACCCCACGACCACCGACGGCGAGGGGGGAAGCAAGACAGGTCGTAACAACGATGTGACATCTCGTATGGAATCTATGCAGGCTATGCGTGAAGCCGAGTTCAAGCCCACGGCACGGCAGTAAATAATTTACAGATTTCAGGTCTTTACTATATAATACGAATGTCAGCCTCCACATACCTCAAGAGCTTTTTTCACCAACTGTCCGAGGTCGTGGGCGAGCTGACTGAAATGTTTCCCGAAGACCAAGATTTCAAAGTGTTTCAGACCTATGTTGCCCTGCTTCAGCGCACCAATCCCGGAATGGTTGTGGATACCTTTCACGAGCACGTAGCCATGAAGTTCGAGTCGGAAATCGATGCGAAAAACGATGACTTTTTCATCAACTACAATGCTACCGAGTACGGCAGTGATGGAATGGATATTGTTTCAAAAATCAAGACCTACTGGTCGGTCCTATCTCCCGAGACAAAAACTGCTATTTGGCAGTATATCTATATTCTAAAGGAACTGTCGAAGCGATACAAGACTGCTGCCTAATTAGGTCATTAGTTCAACATGGCCGTATCCAGTCGCCAGTTCGGGTTGGAATCGGGAAGGATGAGCGGAGGAGGCGACTCGGACCTGTTCTCCAGGTGCGACAGACGCAACTCCAGATTGTCGATACGCTGGTTCAGTCTCAGGTTTTCCCCAACCACCGCCTCATAACTCTCATCCAAATCAATGAACGCCTCCTCTACTGCCTTCATACGAGGAATCAGATGATTGATATAATACTCCGACCTCTCAATGTCTTCGCGAAGTGTTAGAAGCATGCGTGCAGCCGTATCCTCCTCGCTATCAACATCAACATCAACTTGATCCTGCTTATCTGCCCTCCCCTGCTGAACTGCCCGACGACGAAGCTCCTTCTGATTCTCGAACTCCAGGAACCGCTCCAGACGCTGGCGACGGGACTCGATCGTCCCTGATGTCCTGGACTGACGAGCAACCAGTTCGGCATCGATCTCACGCTCAGAGAGATTGTAGACGTTCATTTTGTATGACCTAAATAGGTCAAAAACACTTATGATCCGTTTTAACTAAAACGAATCATGATTGTTCGATTGGTATGGAGATATCATACAATGGCCCTCCTTTACTTCGTGTTTGCGCTGCACGAGAACGATATCCTCAATTGTCGGATGGTGACGTATGACCGTCAGAAAGCTGAAACTGAATCCCTGGTCGTTCTCCGAAATACCGGGAACTGCTGGTGCCGCATCATGTCGTTTCCGTCCACCCTCAAGACCGGAACCCGTATCTGGGTCACGCTTGAGGATCCTGAGGATGGTACAGGGTTCACAGATGTTCGGATCATGTCAGTTGACGAGGATGAAACGATGATTCCACAGAATGGAGATTGGACTGAAGATATGGTGATTGTTTGAGGACAACTATGATACCTCAATGTATACATACCTCAAACTTACATATCCATCTGCGCCGAAGGACCTGCCGCCGCCACTGGCGCCGCCGCCGGGCCGGCCGCCGGCGCCGCCGCCTCCGCCGCCGCATCCAGGTTGCGTAGCGGAATTTCCAGCTGCGCCGTTCGTTGTCTGCTGTGCACCTCCACCAGCGCCACCGCCTTTTCCTCCTGTAGTTGCTGTACTGTTACTTCCCCTTTCACCCGTAGTTATTGTTCTAGATCCCTGTAAACTGCCAACGAAACTGGCTGATCCCCCGCCGCCGCCGCCGCAAGTGATGTAGGCAGGAAAATACTGGCCACCTACCTCGCCTTCAGCGCCGGCGCCGCCCCCGCCACCGCCGACACCAGGGCCGCCGCCGCCGATGCCGTTATCGTTGATCGCGCCACCACCACCACCACCACCTGCTATTGCAATGATCTCTGTATTCAAGGTAAACGTAGACGCCTGGCCGCTGCGGCCGCCGCCATAGGGGCTGCCCTGGTTGGTGCCGCCGGCAGTCAATGTAACAGTTGTTCCTGCGGGCCAGGTTTGAGTACCACCGGTAAACACTATACTTCCGCCCTCTCCACCGCCACCTCCGCCTTGAGGACCACCTGCTCCTCCTCCTCCTCCACCACCTTTGAGTGAGAATGCACTAATAATAGATAGGGCTGGAAGAGTGGCATTACACGTCAAGGGACCGTTAAAAGATGTGTCCACCTGTTTTCTCTCAATAAATATGGAGGAATAAGCACCCGGTAAACCATTGAGAACTGATGTAATCCTGAAATCAGAACCTGGACTCCCAATACCCACATCTGCGAAGGTGTTAGTTCCGCCTGTTGTAATAGTATCTACTACGGGGCCAGTTTTTGAATTTGCTCTTTGAAGTGTATAGGTTGCGTCCGGCTGTGACCCCCAGGCGATTCGAACTTCGGAATCGCTTAGCACGCCAATAATACGAAAGTTGCCAGGGGCGGGAGGGCGGTTAATAGTGGCTGATATGCGAGAAGTTGTGAGTCCGTTTAGGACGGCCTCCACTCCAAAATTGATACTATTGCCTGAGGCAGGAATCGTTGCGTTTGTACTTGTGGTACTGGCGTACAGTGTTCCATTGGAGTAAATGTTGTAGGTAGGACTCGATCCTCTCGGAGGAGCAGTCCATGATCCATATACATTTGTCGTTTGACCCGTCACGATCAACCCCGTCGGAGGATCCAAAGGAACTGTTATGGTGACTAGTGTACCCTGTCCTGATTGCACTCCAAATCTGTACGTGTATGATCCTGGTAATAAGCTCAAGGTGCCTGAGGCCCGTCTTAAAGAATAGATTATCAGTGCGGGATTGGTTATTATGTCCGGAGCAGACAGTACTGGAGATCCTCCGGCACTGCTAATCTCACTTGGAGTGATAGTTCCTGGAGGGGGCGTTGCACTGAATACAAAGTATCCGATATAGTTTCCCGTAGAAGAGAACCCTGAAGCGTATGGCTCTGTCGTAAAGCTTGCTGGTCCAGTTGTCTGTGGAAATGCGGTTGGCCCGGCCTGTGGTAGCGTCCATACAAACACGCTCTGTCCTGAAATATTTTTGCGGTATGGAATGACTTCGTATCCAGTTACACCCTGTGGCACGCCTCCGAATGCCGAGATTGTTGTGAGTCCGATAGGGATAGAGTTGACAACCCCTGTGGATACAGGAACATTGATCACTGACTGAATCCTGGTATTCGTACCCACAACAGCCTGGATGAATCCATTCGACGATATTGCGGATCCGGTGAACGGGGGAATAAAACGAGTATCCGACGCCCAGTTACTGCCAAAATCGTAGGATATATATGCACTTGGAGTAGTGACTCCTTGGACTATAGCCGTCTGGATATTGCCGGCGTAAGAACACGCACAAATATATGACCGGGCGCCGACCCTCGGAAGTCCTTCTGGGGTTCCGGGAAACACTGCATTAAAATCATAATCATTGGGGCTTCGTCGAAATGCACTTGGGTAATCAATTCCACCAATTAGGACATAGGTTCCGTTAGAGTTTGGTGAAATTGTCGTGTAGGCTGAGCTGCTTCCGAATGATGTCCAGGTTTGTCCGCCTGTTATGCTATAGAGCGGTCTAGCAGCATTAACAAAAGTACCTGGCACAGCAAACACCATAGTTCCGTCGCCAGACCATGCGATAGACGCCCATTTTTCTTGTAGAACTCCCTGTCCGGCCGTGAAAACAGGGCTTGGATTGCCAGGGTACAATTGCGAGTTAGAAATGTAGTATAGGAAACCGTTTGACTGACCTACCACTAGGGAAGATCCATCTGGCGAAAATCCAGCAGATAGTATATTGGAGCCTACAGTATTGGCTACGTAGAACCATGGAGAAAAGGTAGAGACATTGCTGGATACCCACAGTCCAGATGTGGTTGTCACAGCACCCCATGTTCCATTTGCGGCAATTGTTACATTACGTGCAGTTACTCCTACCATTGTTGCGGTAAATACTGATCCCCATCCTATACCCTGATTTGTGCTGATATAGATATTTGATCCGTTGGAAGCATCGTTAATTGCAATGGATGTTCCCCCATCTATTTCCATAGCCACTCCTAACCAGTTTGCGACCGGAAGGTTGCTGTAGAACGTACTTGCTAAATTGGTCGATACTGCCCGGAACTCGTCTGCTGGAGGAACGCATTGGTAAACTGTTAACCTGTTGGTTCCAAGAGGAAAAGGGCTAGAAAAAACCGTTATGGCAATTGATGATGCGCCACCAGCGAAGTTAGTGTTCGTACCCCCAGCGGCACCGCCTCCAGTGACTGCAGTAACTACCAGACCTGGAATACTAGTCCCAGTAATCCCAGCAGAACCTGAACCTCCAGTTCCGCCATATGGAACTCCACCAACACCTGCACCGGCATTACCATAGGCCTGCCCGCCGGTGTCGGTGCCGCCGGCGCCGCCGCCGCCGCCAGCATAGGCTGTCACTCCACGAAACGTAATACTTGAAGTAACCGCTCCAAATGAAGTGCCTCCCTCACTATAAAAACTGTAGCCGGGATTCCCTCTAAAAAATGTGAGTGTTTCGGTCGTAGTAGTAGGGGGGAAGTCTACTGTAATCTTTGCACCGGGCCCCCCCCTCCCTTGACCGTTGATTCCCGCATTAGCCCCACCACCTCCAGCGCCGATTACTGTCACACTCATACCTCCTCTGCTGGGGGGTACTTGAAACGAACCAGTCACACCAGTCTCAGTAGCCACACCAGTAGTCATGTTGTAAATAGTAGATGTTGGGACGACCAATTCCGGATCCGATCCCAACCGTGTGGTTGCCGGGATCACGAGTTCCAATGTTAACGGTACAGGCAAACTACTCAGCCCATTCGTGATACCATACAGGAGATAGTTATAGATACCTCCAGCAACTCCAAGTAGAGAGGGAAATACAACGTTTGCAATAGTAGAACTCACTACATTCTGTCGCATATTTGCTACAAGAATATTTCCAGACACATCAGTGAGTGTAAACGTTTCTAATGGTGTCGTTGGAACTCCCGTTGCGCTTAGAAGTATTGTTGTCCCGTTATTGGTTCCTACAAAATTGGTTGGAGCCCTTGACTCAATTCTAACTGGCGAACTGTATATCTGAGATGAAGGATTATTGTTTGAGATGGCAAGCAGCGCAAATCTGTACGATTGATTGATTATTCCTGGCTCTGAAAACACTGAAGTTGCAAGTGTCCCTGGCTCAACTATGTTGTACGTTCCCGTTATCATATTTGTCACCAAATACGAAGCCGGTATGATCGTGGGAACATCCCATAAATTTCTTAAGTTTAGACCAGTAAATGTTGTTTGAAGAATTTGTGGTCCCACAACAGCTGTAGTTAATGTTGGTACATTCGCTGTTGCGCTAAGTGTAGTGTTATACGACACGATCTGGAAATTATAGGACTTATTGTTCTGAACCAAAAAAGAGATACTTGTATTTGCTGTCTGAATAGAGATGGTGAATGTTTGTGTTGTCATTGTGATCGATACTTTTCCATCTACACCTGCTGCACTTCCCTTTCCAAGTTCAGCATCACCTCCAGATCCATATCCTGGCTGACCCGGTGGTCCACCGTCCGGGAAAGGCAATCCTCCATTTCTGAAAAAACCTTCTCCAGATACTGTCGCTCCACCGCCGCCGCCCGCATCTAGAATTAGTTGGGGATTCACAAGATTTGCGACATACACAGTCGTGCTGTCTCCACCAGAATTAGGACGAGCTGAACCTACCTTTGCCACAATTGTTGTTCCTGGAAGAACTGAGTACGTATTTGACACAGCTCCGCCTGCTCCCACCGATCCACCTGCACCAAACGCCGTCGCTACAATTGTTTCCGCTATCAGTGCTGTAAAACTGTAGACCCCTGGAGTATTACACGTGATTGTTCGGAAGCCCTGTGTTGATCGATCTCCAATCTGGTTACCATTCTTATCATAAATTTCATAGGGGACAGTAGTTCCATTAATGGATGCTGCCGTCCATGTCAGCGTTGCTATCATACCGTTCAGCGAAACTGTTGGGTTTGTCACTGGGTTCACTCCAAGGAAAATAGCACCTGGAACGGTTGTTGAACTGGATATGCCGTTGTGAACGGCAGTAACTCCAAAGTTGTAGTACTTGTATCCTCCCAGACCAGCTGTTGATATTGGGATATAGAACTCGGTACTCGTACCAACTACGGGGACTGTACTGCTATAGTTTTCACATAGGTCCTTTAGGAGGTAACCTCCGCTTGGAACCACACTGCTAAGAACGTTGGGTGTCCCTGGCAGGTAAACACTCTGTGAAGCAGTCAGCCACAATACACGGATACCGGAACCACTGACTGTCTGAGTAACAGAGGTCGTGGGTGTTGTACGCAATGAAACTCGGTTTGCCACTGTAGCGTCACTAGATATTCCGTAATAGTTGGTAGTAATAGAATACGTATATGTCCCTCCTAGTGCAGGGTTAAGCTCGCTCACCTGCTGCGTGGTTGGTGAATTTCCCTGCATAGTCGATGCTCTCACAATAGTTCCACTCTGGTCGAAAATAATCCAAGAATAAGGCGGTGTTGTAGTTGGTATAATGTCATCATGTTGCCGAGGAGTTGTCCATGTGAGTGTGATATTGTTACCAAAATATGTTGCCGAAAGAGTGGATACTGCAACTGTGGCTAATCTGAAGACCCCGGTTGATGCACTTGTTCCGGGCGAATATAGATTGCTGTTGAACGCCTGTACGGTAAAATTGTAGCTAAGTCCGAGTGTCCCTGTGATAACGTATGAATTCGAATAAATATTCGACGCAAAAATAGTTCCACTAACTAGGTCACGAATAGTGTATCCGTTTGTTGGTAGAGCCAACGGGTTCGTAACGGAAAATACGATATTTGTTCCAGTGTAGTTTGGTAGTCCTGTTCCATCTCCACCGAATCGATAAGCTCCAATCCCACCCTGTATGATGACGCCTCCAATTGATGTAACGGTATACGACGCATTATATGTTATTCCTCCTAGCCCAGATAAGGTAACGACAATCGGGCGAAAGATTGTAAGTGCATTCGCAATCTGAGAATACACTGCTGCTGGCATAATATTCGATCCAATCGTAACAGACGGCCCTCCTCCTCCGCCTCCGATAGTTAGTCCACTCACAGACGACGTCCCAGCGACCGATACCGTATACGTGATATTCGAAGGGTATGCGGGCTGAAACGCCGATCCCCATGACAGTGTGATGATATTTGAATTTCGACTGTATCTGAAATTGGTAGGAGGATTGGTAAATACGTATGCGGACGCAGATGTAACAAATCCACTTGAAATTCCATTTTTCTGGGAATATACATCCAACGAGTATGTACCGCCATACCCAAGATTTGATACAGCAGTTGTTGAATTACCATTATCCACAAAGGTTCCACGATTGATCGTATAAAAATACGAGACGTCTGCTGTGAGTGCGGGGGTCCAATCGAATCTAGCTGGGACTGTCGTAGTAGGCAAAATATTTATGTCTGGAGTCGATTGTAGGGAAATTACGGGAGATTGTGGAGGCGTCGGCAGAACTGGGAATCCAGTTGTTGGAAGTACACTTCCAGTTATCTGATTTTTGACTGCATACACACTTGCGTAGTACCTATTGCCTGATGAAACGGTTACTGTATACGAGGATGCTGTCAGCACTGAAAAGACTTCTGAATAATATGTGATTATGGCATATCCGTTTCCTCCAATCCCCCCTCCAATTCCCCCTCCACCTGCTCCTCCACCTCCGGTGAATCCCTGATATATTATGTCTGGGATAATGCCTACTGAACCTAAAAAACCCGGCTCACCATTGCTGCCTGGTTGACCACCCAGACCACTGCCGGCGTTACAGGGGCCAATACCGCCGCCATTTTGTCCGGATTGGCCAAATTCTAACGCACTTCCTCCACCTCCACCTCCACCGGCCCCGATTAGATTGCCGTTAATGGTAATATATGAAGACTCTCCTCCACGCCCACTAGTCCCCTGAAGCCCGCCCCGCCCCGCATAAAGTTCAATCATTGATCGTGCCGATAAACCGGAAATAGTACCCGTTACACGTCCTCCAGCACCTCCAACACCGGCGGCACCGGTAGTACCGTTCAGCCCTCCACCCCCTCCTCCCCCCGCAATATCTATAATCATATCCACATTCTTCGGCAATGTAATGCTTAGTGGTGGTGCTCCGGGAGTAGCAGTGACAGTTTGAAAAAGCACAGGTTCATTAGGTGATACACATATGTAGTATGATGTATCAGCCCAGAGACCTGTGACGCCGGCGGCTCCCGTCGATATTGTAACCTGTAGCGATACTTCACGTGTTGTAGGAGTTCCGGCTGGAAGCCTGTAGGCTATCGGTGCAGTGAACGCACGAGGCCCACCTGCATTAAAGATACGATTATCAGACCACGAGCTTCCAAATGAAAGTTCATTCGTTATTGTGTATCCCGAAAACCGATAATCAGTCAACGATACAAGCCCGGAAAATACACCTGTGTATGTAGTGAGGCTAGCTGTATACGGAACAGAAGTTGTAGAAACGACTGTATTATTCAGAAATGAGGCTATAAAGACATATGTATCCGGATTACGTCCTCCTACCTTTGATGTAGGAATTGCGGCTGATACTGATACAGAAGCAGTCGTATTATTCAGAGTAATAGTGGCCCCATTCGGAATATTGGGCGGGATTGATCCTACATAGTAATTGAATGTTGATGCGACCGTGCTGTATACCTGGTTCGCAAACGCTGATAAGCTGAATACGTATGACTCCCCCGCCGATAAATTCGTAAGGCTGTATGTAGGACCATCGACGGTGTACGGACTGCTGATATTTATTTTTTGCACCTGATATCCAGACTGTCCCTTGATATTCAGACATACATCAGCGATGGGGATATATGGGTTTGCAACACTTCCGGGAAACACTGTGGTACTCAGTGTCGCTGTCAACACTGAAAAGGATGGCTGTAAAACCGGGGGTCCTGGACGGCCGGGGTAGACAACAGACGAAATCGGGCTCGGAGCACTACTGATTCCTTGGGCGAAAGATGTAACAAAATACGAGTATGCCGAACCAGTTGTGGTGTTTGTGAAGACAAACGAGGAAAGAGTTGTTGCTCCACTCACAGTTCTTCCATAGTTGTCCGATACCACATAGTATTCAGGTATAACCGTTGTTGATACGGCAGCACCGAACGCTACTGTGACCGTTGTATTGTTTGTTATCAATCTCGGTGTTCCTGGAGCTCCGACGTAGAGATTTACTATGACAGGTGTGGCCGTAGCACTTGTCAGTGTTTCATTGCCAAGAGACTGAAAATCATACCTGTATGAGCCCCCTGTAAACGGTCCAGTTCCTGATCTCCATGTGAATCGTAGGGATTGAGCGGTATCAAACGTCGTTTTTGGTTTCGTTGTAATATTTGTTCCACAACTTAGCGTGAAATTCAGATTCGAAAAGGATGTCACAGGAAACGTGAGAGACGAAAGAGTTTGCGAAAGTGTCAGTATCACTATGTTCGGAAAGGCGTTCAGCGCAAGGGTGTTGTTATCAACATTGTTCGGAATATTGAAACCGGGTGTGGTCTCAGCAGTTTCCCCCCACGTACCAGCACTCGCAACTAGAGAATAGCTTGTCGTAAACACTCCACTTATCGTATATGATGCTACTGGTGTTAGCGAAGGGGTTACTGCTACAGTATAGGTTGTACCAGTGGGAAGAAACAGGCCCGAAGATACATTCTGATAATATTCGGTGATGAAGTAATTATTGATTCTCACTGCATTTAGCACATTCACCGAGATTGAAAATGTAATTGTATTTGATCCTACAGTGTATGCTACCGTCGGAGCAATTGGCGGACCACCCGAGACCTTCGGTGTGAGAGCAAATCCGGTACTTGTGATCCCACAAATTGTTGTAAACACTTTGAACTGATAAAACACACCTACGGCCGGTTGCTGTAGTGGTGATTGGAGAACATTGATGCGTGTAACAGGAGTTGTTCCAATACCGAACGCAAATCCTAGGGGTAAAGGAGACACTGCTGAAATAGAGTAGTAGTCGACGATCTGTCCTGATGAGAATGCTGGCCCTCCAAACGAAATATTCATAACACCCCCATTGTTTCCGGTCATGAATAGATCCGCCGAAGCAGGGGGTTGGGGATTAAAATCAAAGGTGGAACTTGTTACAGATGTTCCGCTCGTGTTATTTCCGAATGGAGTGATTGTGAATCTATATGATACGTAGGCCGATAACGTAGCAAATGTGTATCCCAGATCACCGATTGGGAGAGCAGAGGCAGTATAGACGTTCCCAAAATTATCAGAGATGTTGTACTGCGCAACAAGAGGGCCGAATCCGGATACGATACCACGAGATGCTGTAAGTGTCAGGTTGACCCGTGTGATTCCGTTTGCCTGGTATCCGTAGTATACTCCCCGAACGTTGGTTGGCTGAAATGGGGCTCCCAGAGAATAAAGTCCAGGAGCAGATGCTGATAAATTGTTAGGAACATTGAGAGTCGAGTTTGACTGGGTGTATACATCGAATCGATAAACATCCGCAAACAGACCAGTAGAGAAATTTGCCACAATATTGTTGGCTCCAGAGTCCAAGAACAGCCCACTTGCTGTCCTGGTAGCTGAACTCGCAGTGATCACGTATCCATACGCTCCTCCCAATGGACGACCAATATTGAATAAGACTGCGGTGTCAGAAATATTGGTGACTGCTAATGATCTTGGAGATACGAAGCGTGGACTTATTGTTCCTCCCGAGTCCGTTGGCGGTCCTGCCACGCTGTTCGCAAACCCATACACACTAAGTAAATACTGTGTGCCATTTGTAAGACCACTTATTGTCCCTGTTAGCTGAGTGGTGACTACGTCGCTTGCGTCTGTGGTGACAAATGTGTAGTATACTGGTCGTGGTCCAGTCAACGCACGTTCTACCGTCCATCGGAACGTCTGATTTCCAACTTCGGGACCTGCGCCATACCCAGGTGCTGCTGGAGGACCTGCAAATAGAGTAGCAGAATCGACTGCCGTGCTGAATATCCTGTTTGCGAACGCTTCCGTAATAAACGTCGTATACTCCTGTGTCTGAACGGGAGAAATGGTAAATAACTGCCCTGAAGGATCAAACGATGTTGTTACACCGCCAACCGTGCTGCTAGACGCCACCGATGAAGATACGGTTACAGATGAAATTACACTCGTAACATTAACTGTATTAAAATTTACAGAAAACGATGATCCGTTGAGAACAACCCCCTTCACAAGGTTTGGGTTTGCAAACGTATACACATTTCCACTCGAAATACTGCTTACCCTGAAAGAATACCATACTCCATTATTATCCGTAATATCTGCGATGAGGTTCGAGGATGAAACTCCTGCGGATAACGTAAGGTAATCTCCTGTAGAAATCAGTCCCGATGAAATAGTAAACGCCGGATACGATGTAGAAAGATCATTGATCTGTCCTGATACCCCCGTTATAGTAGCAACTGTTGCATCGAGTCTTGACGTGTACGAAGTAAGCCGAAACTGGTCTGGGTTCGGATGAACGACCCTGTCAAATGACACGTTGATATAGACTGTGGTGTTACTGGCATAGATGGAATTTACATTCAGTGTTCCCGGTGGACCCGGAATGAAGTAATTGTTTCCCGCTGGAATACCTAGTGGAGTTCCATACCGAAAAATTCCCTCCTGTGTTTTGGTGACAGGTGTCAGCGTAAACTGATAGGACGCCCCATTCGTATACGGACCAATCGCAATCCGCTTATTTCCAGCTGAAACATCCACCAGAACCTGCTCGTCTCCAAAATTGGTGTCAACCGCTATTTGATTCGGAAAAGGGCTTGTAGGGAATACACTCTCGAAATTGATAATCGCAAATGATCCAGATCCAGTTAGTGTAACTCCCTGAAGCACTCCGGGAGCACTTCCTGGAGACGAAAGAAATGTTTGAGTGGCACTGGATGGAGTAACTAGACCGTTGATAACCGGTGTGACATACACATAGTAGTTTACGCCTGGATCAAACTCTCCAACCGTATACGTGTTTCCATCCTGCTGAAACCGTTTTGTTGTGGAGACACCAGTATTGGAGTTTGTGAATGTGAAGTTGTAATGGTCGTCCCCCGTCATAACATATCCAAAACTGACATCCAGTGTCACAGTCAACTCGGTAACATTTGATGATAGGACTGACAGAGAAATATCAGGTATACGTGTGGTCGGGTCATTGTATAGAATCAGCGGAGGAGCACCCGGTGGTTGGTGTGTTAATCGATCTGCCCGAACTTGAGGTAATTCAACTGGCGCCCGTGGAAATCGGACACTTGCCGTTTCCAACGGTGGATTAAATCGGTTGTTCCACCGATGTCCGCTCATTATAACAGTTTTATACTTTTTCCACGAAAACCAAAACGGATCTGGAAGTAAGCTAGGATGAGGGGAGTGCCCGGAACAACAATGGAGACCTTTACCTACGACGACTTTACCGACGAAGATCTGGCGATGATGGAAACAATCCCAATCAATCTGGACTACAACGAGGACGACGACGAGGAGGTCGAACCTTGTCACTGGTATGTGACACCAGGGTTCGATACTTCCGACGAAATCTAACAAACAAGGACACAAACAAACAAAAACGGATATTTTTAAGGTTGGATGGCACAGGTAGCATTCAACATGACAGACTTTGATGAAAAGATGGCTCGTATCAATCTCGCCTTCTCAGGTTATCTTCGCCGCCGTATCCTTGAACTCAACGGTGCTTGGCCGGATGTCTCCGAACTCCAATCCACTCTCTCCCGCATCTTCACCGAACAGTTTCACAACAGCATGTCAGATAGGGTTGAAACATCTCTAAAGCTGTTTGCCACCCTCATCAATATCAATCTCATGAAGTACGAACACGATGATCCCGAGTACGACCTTATCGAGTTTATCGAGTATGCGGAAAAATACGTCAGGGGCGAATTAAAAACTGCCCGACGATGGTGCCCCTCCCTGGTTAATGTTGAATAAAAACAGGACACGGGGTAATGGATCGAGATCTGGCAATGCGTATCCATGCGCTTCCGTCAGAGCTCATTCATTACATTCGGACCTTCCTTCCACCCCTCCCGCCCCGCCCAAAGCCTCGTGACAATGGGATGAATAAACAATTGGAAGCCCTTAAACGGTCTCCGAAACTCACAGCAATGGCGCTGTATGATCTTGAGGACGATGGGGACGAAAAGTCGGGCAGGTAAATAAGGAAGAGAGGGGATGGACTTTTATCCCCTCCTTAAAGTTGCTGGAACTCTTTTTCTGACCTATTCCAGCCACTACGGAGCTGTCAAGATCTATTCCACTTTTTGTGTTCCAGATAGTGTTCTCGGATACCTCCAGGGAATGATTACGACCGGAAGCCCCGTATGTTCTGCTACTCTTGCCTATGCCTCCAACTCCCAGACGTCCTATGCGACCATTATTACCATGACAATTTCACGGGCAATTATGGACGCTGTTCTTCCATCCTCTTCTGCGTAAAATGGATTTAAGGAAATGACGAGGCATTAGATAACAAACTCAAACTTACAATGGCTGGGGTCGTATTCAAGAGCGAAACTCACGTTCTGATGGGATACAAACTCCACGATGGTATAATTACCGGTATCGGCGGTAAACCGATTGGCGATGAGGTTCCTATACGCACTGCCTTCAGGGAAGCTGTTGAAGAGATCTTTGGTATCCAGCCTGAACCCAGCCTTCTCACTGCTCTTGTGTCCGAATTCTCTGTCAGGGGAATGGCAGAAAATAAGGGATACAAAATGTTTATCCTAACTCTTGATGACCTTCTTGTCTTCATGAGGATTGTTCGTGACAGTGTCCGTGTCTCCCCCTTCTACCACTCGTTCCCCTCCAGTCTTGAGGACCTTATCCTCACCCGCCGTGCTCCCAAAAGTGTTGAGATTGTCAGTCTTGCTCTTCTCCCCATTACTCCCGACCATTATCAGGTCGACCAGCGGGATATGCGTACTATCCTCTAACCAACACTTCGGACAAAACCAGTCCACATCCGGTAGATCCATCCTGCATTTTTGGCACATGGCTGTCGTCATTATCACACACGTAAATTTAAAAATTATTAGATTGTGTGTATCTTCTCTTCTCTCTACTAATCGGACTTCTCTTTCTCTAGCAGCTCCTCTTCATACGCCTCCATCTGCCTCTCGGCGTTCTCGGCCATCTCTTGGCGGCGCTCCTCCTCCTCCTCCACATCTACCTCCTCGTCCTCGTAGTCATACTCGTCAAACCCGTCGTCGTGCGTGCGACGAGGGGGCTGGTTCCCGTCATCGTAGTCCTTGTCTTCCACTATACTGATATTGAACTGCAGCAGACGTCCCAGCCCGATATGGTAGTTCCAGCTCTTGTCGTAGACCTCATCAATCTCGGTATCGGTGGCCTCCTTGCCGTTGACGAAGATACTGTCAATCCTGAGTTCGAACTCGTCGTGGTTCAGGAGTTTGGCAAACGTCTGCAGGATCGTCGTGGTATCGGAGTAGTAGTAATAGACCGGTAAGCTGTCGATCTCCACCTGCACCTCCTGCGTATTGCGGTTGTAGTAGAGCTCATAGGTATACTTACCATTAATAGTCGCCTGTGCGAGCTGTTCTAGCTGGTCCTCCTCGTCCTCCTCCTCGTGACTGCCGACCATGCAGTAGCATATCGGCAGCGAGTGGTAGTGTCCGACATTCTTATACTCGAACTGCGGCATGTCGAGGTCGCACGTCCAGCACACCCGCCCGCCAATCGCATTGCGGTCCTCCCCGCACTTATCGCACGTCGGACCCGCATTGGCCCCACGCAGCTTCCACTCCTCCCACGCCTTCGTGAGGTGCTTGGCATCCGTCCGCAGGCTGTCAGCCATCAACTTGGAGCACATGCCCCCGCCCATCTTTGCCAGCCACCGCTTCACGAACTCCTCCGCAATCGATGGTCCCAGCTGATTGTACTCTTCCGGCGTCATCAGCCTATCCTCCTCCACGCTCTCGTGCCAGCCATCCACCGCAATGCGCTTGGCACACAGCACGTCACCCACGTGCCCGCACTCCCCGTCCAGACACCGCCTCGCCCACGGCTCCGACCGCTCCAGATTGTTGTTGTTGATGTTGTTGTCGTTGTTGTTGTTCTCCATGGTGTTGTTCTTTAGATGCTCGCCAGGCTCCCTCGGTTCATTACCACCATTTCGATCCGTTTTCATCGCAAAAACGGATCCGTTTGGTATCTAGAAAACGGATAGAGTGCGGACATCATACGAACATACACAACTCTTGTCCCCCCCCTTACGAACATCATGACTACCTACCTGAACTGGATCACGAAAGCACTGGATACCCTGGATACTAACGACGAGGACACGCAGATGGATTTGATCATCCGCATGCTTGCCCTTGTGCCCGCTGAGGAGCACGAAACTTTGATCGAGCGCTGCGCAGTTTACTGCGTGCTCTCGAACCGCACCCGGCGCATGAAGAATGTGTCGTGGGGCGATGAGGCGATCCGCCAAGCTGAGGCCAAGGATCGCCGATTCGTGGAGATGTCCCGCAACGAGTGGGAGGACACGAAGATGGTTGCCAAGCGTTCCGCCTGGTTCCCGTCGTGGGCTGACTGGAAGGACTGGGCTGACCGCATCAACATGAAGCGCCGCACCACCCGCCCGGCCCGTGAGGTCATCCGCCGTGAGCCCGACCCGGTCACGCAACTCCTCGAGGACCGCGAGGACGCCTTCAAGTGCCCCCAGCGCTTCGTGAAGAACGAGGAGGAGGTGGTCGCACTCATCTGCGAGCTCGAGAACGCCATCGTCCGGCACGGTGGCAAGGCCCGGCTCGACAAGGTGATCGACGCCGAGTGGGACGAGGCGGTGGCGGCGGGACAGATGACCGAGGAGCAGGTGGTTGCGTCTAAGGAGCTCGCCCGTCGGGAGGCTGAGTACGCCGAGTTCCCCGGGCTGGCCGCCTTCATCCAGTCCTGCGGCGAGCCGTGCCGGATGGTGATGGAATGAAAAACATAAAACAAAACAAAAAGAGCAAACGCCCAAAACAAAACACAACAGAGCAAAAATACTAACCCCCTAAAAAACTGTCAAAGGACTTGATCCCCCCTTTTTCAACTCATTCAACTCATTCAACTCCCCCCAAAGTAACCCAATTTTATTTGTCCTCCACCCATTTATCCCCTCT